>Ga0194053_10000361_pt1 | contig 35300 bp, 43 predicted proteins | sample SepL228m_MetaG_FD_161684 | JGI IMG/M metagenome (GOLD analysis project Ga0194053, IMG submission 161684) | Anoxic zone freshwater microbial communities from boreal shield lake in IISD Experimental Lakes Area, Ontario, Canada - Sep2016-L227-8m | ecosystem: Environmental > Aquatic > Freshwater >... | reverse complement strand
TTTTTATCCATGTTTAATAATATTACTAATAAAGCTTAGTTTAAAACTTTATTTTTTACCTCGTCTTTTATTGTGTTTATTAATTTTTCTTTTGTTTCTTCTATTGACTTTGCAAAGTCTCCTTTAAAAGATGCAAACTTTCCGTCTATTTCTAGCGATAGTTTTGAGTCTTTTGGTGTCTCGTGTGGTTCTTGATAGATTGTAGACATTGAATTTAACACAAATTTCAATATTTCTTTTTCATTGTCATCTGTGTTTTTTCCCTTACCAAAAGTATTAATTAACAAAGTTGTATAACCCTCTAGAGATAAAGCGGTCACAGATTTAAATGCATATTTTTCCAAAAGAAGCCTTTCCTTACTATATTGAATTGTTGCAAAAGAGATAAAGAAAATTAAAGGAGAGGTCATTGTCAATCTGTACCAAGTATACGCATCAACATTATCAGTCTTTTTAAAAACAAAAATTAATATAACAATAGCCGCTAGAATAATTGTTGCTGTAACTAAAGCATAAAGCCATTTTCCAGTTGATTTCTTCAGAGATTCCTTTCTTTCATCAAATGAATTTGCAAGTGTTGAGTCTGTGGCAATTTTGTATATTTTTTCAATTTTTTCTTTGAAAATCTTACCCTGTTTTTCATATTCTTCAATTGCAGCGGTATTTTTTTCAGAGGAACTTTTTAAGACTACTATTTCCTCAGTGTATTTATTTGATTCGTCTCTAAGCTTGCTAATTTGTGCAAAAATGGTGTCCGATTGAGTTTTTATTGCTGATATATCCTGAACGGTTTTTTCTGAGTCAGAATAAAACTTGAGAAAACCAGATTCAGGATTATTAATCTTTTCTTTAATTAGCTCAAAATTATTATACTCTTCATTCATCAGACGTATGTTTTCTTGTACGGAAGCCAGAGCAGTTTTTATTGTGGTTAGCTGTTCATCAGATGATGTCTTTATAGAATCAATATCTTTCTTTGTTTTAGCGCTGTTTTCAAGATTGGCAGAAAGACCAATTTCAGGATTATCAAGTTCTTTCTTTAAACGAAGAAAAATACCGTTATATAAGTCTATTTCCTCAATTATTTTCTCGATTCTTGCAAAATCTCCTTTTACTGATTCAATTTTGGTAGAAAATTCCACCGCCTGTTTAGAAAGGCTATCTAGTATTTCCTGTTTGTTTTCTTGTTTTTCATCCATATAACTAAACATTATCACCTTTGATAAAAATGGCAATATGACTGAACTATGTATGAAAATCTACTTCCTCACACACCCTCTCGCATTTTTAATACACGGTCTAGTGGTGGTTTTTGGTGTAGTTGTTGCTGTAATAATGGAAGTTGTGGAAGTGGCTTGTATGGCTTCAGTTTGAGCCTTTGATGCCGGCACATAATGTTGATTATAAACAATCGCCGTAGCGGAAATAAGAATCACATAAATAGCATATGCCTTGGCATCATTGGGAATACGCAGATAGGGAAGTTTGATTTTTAAGTAATTATCAAGAGGTGGAAAGATAACACAGACTGACAGTAGAATGAGACAACCCACGATTATCTCATGAGAAAAGAAGAGATAAATAGCTGGCAGACCAATAATAAATGAGAATACCCAAAAGACCGAATTTGAGGTTTGGTTTTTAGTCTCCACCTCGGGAGACTGTTTTTGAAAGTACATTTGCTTGATAGGCCTTATTAATAAACTTTTTGCTAGAACGCAAAAAGCCCAACACGGGTAGCAGCCGAAGCCACTCGTACCGGTTTCCCGATACGGCCTATCAAGCGACCCCATGTTGGGTTCTTTATTCTCGATAGGTCTTATTCACCATGCCAACAATTTCTCATTAGTTTAGGCTACTTCTTTTATTCAGTTGTGAGTATATTATAGCAAAAAACAGGGGATTAGCCAATTTTTTGAATATTCTTGACATTAAACTTATATAGTGTTATCATATAAATAGTTCTTTTACGTTGGGTAGTGGCTTTGAAAGGAAGCCCAGGTGTCCCAAACCATACACCAAAGATTGGTAAAATGAAATTCACAATGTTCATCGTGCTCATGATCGGCATCTTGTTGTGCGGTGCTTGCACCGAACAATCTCGGGCGAAGAGTTTTGGTGGAACGGCCAATATTGATTTGCCCAAAGGCGAAAAGCTTATTAATGTCACCTGGAAGGGCGAGAGTCATATCTGGTACCTCACTCGTCCTATGACTGAAAGTGACAAAGCTGAGACTTACAATTTTCGCGAAAGCAGTTCCTTTGGTATTATTCAAGGGAAGGTGACGCTGGTTGAACACAAGTAAAAAAGAAGAAAGGATCTTCAAAATAACGCACGACCTTCGGGTACGGCGTTTTTTTATTTAACCCAATTGAGAGTTCTGAGTTTTAAGTTTGTTTTTTCCACCCTTGTAGGACTATCCTACAAGGGTGAGTGTTAGATAAACTCAGTTTTCAGAAAAGATTCAAGTTCTTTTGGATTACTAAAACGGATCAAGTTTTTAGGATTTGATTGTTCAATAGCTTCCTCAATACACTCGCGCTCAGCTCTGGTAAATACAGTCCACAAATATCCCCACTTAAATTGTTCAAGAGCTTCCTTTGGTAATTCTGGTCGGCTTTCTTTTCTGTGTTTAATCCAGCGAAGTATGATTCTCCATACACAGAGAAATCTGGAATAATCTAAATACAAAACAAGGTGAGAGCGTGATAGTCTGTCTGACATTTTTTTATCAACATATCCTTCAATAATCCAATCTGGTTTTTCAATTAGTGAGGTGTGTTCTCGGAGATAATCAGTCTCGGGTACTGCTTGCCAATTGCCCTTCCAAAATAGTTGGTCCATATAGAAAAGTGGCAGCCCTGTTTTCACAAGTCGACGAGACAGAGTGCTTTTTCCCGAGCCACTGATACCAATAATTGAGATTCTGGAGTAGTTCATTTTTTTGCTTTGTATTCCTCAATCAATTTTTCATCAACATGATCAACATGTTTCAAAAAGTATTCAGGGTTGTCCCATTTTGGCAATATCTCAGGCGAACCTTCAGGTCGTTCGTTATTTTTATCCGTATACCAGTGCTCTACTGATCCACCAATCGAGAATCCAAAAAAGAACAAGCCGATACCTGCTGGTGCGTTAGCTACATTGTCTGTATTTAATCCTGCAACGTAAGCCTCATATTCCATCTGCTCAGTCATCATATCTGGGTAGGCTTTGTGTTGTTTGGCGTGAATCAACTCGTGTTCAAGTATACTCAAACTGTGAACCATTGAATCTTTATCAGTTTTATCAATACTTGACCCAATGGTTTTATTTTCATCAAAATACACACCACCAGCCATACCGTTATCCTTGAAGAAACTACCACAGTCACTTTTTTCTCTTATTGTGACGCCAGTTTTTTCAGCCTCCGCACGAAGAAAACGCTCGTATTCTGAAGGTTGATACCAAATCATTTCTCTGTTGGGGAGATTGTATCTCGCCCGAATTATTTCATGATCCTCTTTTAGTCTTTCTACTATTCTTGGATCCTCTGGTTGTAGTCCGGTAATATATTCACAAAGACGACTGTAGTCGGACTGTTTGAATCTAAATTCGATTAATTGCTCGGGAGTCCAACCTTCCTTTTTTATATACCCTATTTTTTCAATAGGTTCTGGCTGAATACTAAAGTTTTCTGGTGAATTCATATAATTTTATTTTAACAAATGGATAAAGAAAAGACGAGATAAGGCAAGTGTCTTAAAACCCGAAATTTGAATAATGATTACCTTCAGTAATTTGTCTTAAGGCTTCCTTTACACACGGCAAAGTGTTGTCAGGTAGGGAATCAAGGGAAAACCAAGCGACTTCATCACATTTATCTTTTTCTTTGTTTGTTGGCTCGTCGGAAAAGTTTTTTGCTTCAATAAAAATATTAAAGTATTCCTTATTGTCAGCTGATTTTTCCAACATCACATGAGCGACTGATAAAGCATTTGGCGGAATATTGATGCCGACTTCTTCTAGAATTTCTCTAGACGCCGTCTGCTCAGCCGTCTCGCTTTCTTCAATGTGACCTGCCGGCAGAGTGTACATTCCGTCCATCCAGCCAGTATTAAAACGGCGTAGCATTAGAATTTTATTCTCTCGTTTGATGATGACATATACCGCACTGTAAAAAGTATATCGAAGTTTGGACATGATTAGGATTTTTTAATCATCTCCTCTAACTCTGAAACTGTGTTTGCCACTCCAACCAAACAAGAATATTTTTCTTTATCAAAATAGGTGGCATCATGCACTCCCCAGGTAACAGCGATGGTGGAAACTCCAGATATCTGGGCTTCTTTCAAGTCACCAAGAGCGTCGGTGATAAAGACCATCTCGCTTTTTGGAATCTGATATTTTTCTTCAATTATTTTGAATTTTTCGGATTTGCTTTTGGATGTCTCAGCGGTGGCAATAAAATCAAAAAGATCAATAACCCCAGCTTTTTCAAGTCCAGGCACACATCTTGATTTGTAAGCACCAGTATTTGAGACTAGTAGAACACCGGAAGCGTGTAGCTTTTCTAATAATTCTTTCATACCAGGAAACATCGGAAGATTACTTTTTCTTTCTTCATATCCAGTCACTCTTTCTCGCTCCTCTACTTCTGATAGTGGTTTTTTCAAGTGCGAGATTTTATTTTTTTCTTCGTGGTAGTTCCCAGCATTTACTCGTTTGTATATGTCGCCAGGCACATCAGTGTACTCTTCAAGGAAATACTTTTCTGCGTGCGGTATAGTATCAAACAACACTCCGTCTATATCAAAAATTATTACTTTTTTCATATCCCAATTCTAGCAAATATAAGGCAAAAAAACGACCCTTGCAGGGCTGCCCTACAAGGGTCGTTTTTTACTCCTTACCGAGGAGGTTGGTGCTAATAGTATCAAAAATCAAAACTTCTGGCTGAGCTTTTTTCGCAATTGCGACTGCTTCATCATGGCTGACAAATCTATTTGTAGAAGTCAAAAAACCACTTTCAATCTTGCTGGGATCATAGTGAGAAATCAGTCTTTCCAATTCAATCACCGCCTCGCCGTGGTTTCGTCCAGTATAAAACTGGCCTTCATATCGAATAGCCGCACTAGTTATTTTTTCGCTTATTGTTTCTTGTGTGGTTGGTTGCTCTGGTGTCATATGTCAATTCTAGCAAATGGGGAGAAGGAAGGCGAGAGGACTAAATATTATAAAACTCTATATTCCCGCACAGTTACTCCTTCAATATTTTGAACATTTTCGATTGGAACCAAAGTTATCCCTTCGATATCAAATGGTTTGATGCCTTCACCAATATCAACCGGGACTTCATGATGGATAATCTTTTTAACCAGGTGATTTTTCAATAGAAAATTGTTCAATGTTGGTCCACTAGATACCAGAGCGTCTGGTGCGAGAGCGATAGCTTCTTGGGGAGAATGAACAACAGTATATCCATCTTTTGGTTTGAAGTCTGGATTATTAGTTACTACAATCTTTTTTATGGTTAGTTTTTCAAATGGCTCAACCAACTCTTTGTCATACGACTGAATAGTGTCATGAGTCTTGCGACCCATTATTATTGCTCCATATTGCAGGTAGAGATTGAGAGTGTTTGGCCAAACATTTTCAGAAATAAAATCTTCACTTCCATCTTCGCGGGCAATAAAACCGTCTGATGAGACTACGTTGTATAGGGTTGTCTTATTTTTCTCTAAAATCTTTTTTAGTTCATCAATAACCGCTTTTTCCCAGTACTTCATGGAATACCAGCGGATTAGAGGTGTGGCGATTAGGCGAAGCCATGGTTTATGAATGTTTACTTGATATGTATAGTCAATCAAAGTACCTTCGGCGTGTGGCGACAATAAAAATTCTTCATGACCAGAAGTGCCAAACTGATAACTATCATTGTCGGAGATAAAACCTTTGCCTGGAATAATTTGAGTTTTCATTCTGACCTGAAACTTTTTACCAAATGATTTCACTGTCGCCTCCATTTCCAAATAATTTTCTCCGCGTTTATTTATCTGGACTGCTTCGGCAACTTTTGGAAAATATTGTGGCAATTTTTCAAAGTCGGTCATTATTTTGAAAACCTCATCAATCGAGGCTTTGATGACCCATTGTTTGTGAAGTGTTATATCGTGCATATATAGTATTCTACAATAATTCGGGGGAGAAGAGTATGAGGGTGAGGACAGTTTTTTTAGATCTCAATAACAATTATATTCGGGAAATAGGTCTTGAAACCAGCCAATCTAATTTGAGATTCATTCATAGACTTTATTGCGTATTCATTTATTGCATTTTTAATACCAGAATTAACATGATCCGTGCTTTTGAATTCATCAAGGTCGGAGTCTTTTACTAGCGACCAAAAATCTTTTGGCAATCCCGAGCTGCCATCTTTTGCTCCAGCGATAAATCTGGATAATATCCGCCCCTCATAAACATCAATGTTTACTGGGTGAAAATATATAAACGTGAAATCTGTTAAGTCTCCAGAAAACACTGCGGAGAGGATTTCTGGGGTAGCGATAGCACCTTCTATAACTAGAGAGGTTTCCTGGACTCTTTTCGTAATTTCTTCTTTGGTGGCTTTAACAAATTCGTCGATTTGTTCTTTTGGACCTAATCCTCGGTACGCTGTACGAAACCCATCCCCAGGATTGACATTAAAAGGAGTCACGACCGAACGCATAACAATTTTGTCTAATTCTATTTTGGTGTATCCCTGCTGTTCTAATTCATTGGAAAAAGTAGTTTTTCCCGTACATGTTTTTCCTGATAAATATATTAAGCGAGGTTTTTGCTCCTCGACGGTTTTTAGGACTAATTCTTTGCTCATGTGATTAATATATCATAAATTTTGAGGTGGGGGACTTGGAATCGCCTACCCTTGTAAGACAGTCCTACAAGGGTTGAGTATAAGGGGTAGTTTTGTGTGGTAAAGACGACAAGGTAAAAGGACTTGAAAAATATTGGTTTTTGAAGTATTCTATGTGGGCAAGTCAAATATTGCCGGATCGTCTAAAGGTAGGACGTGGCTCTCTGAAAGCCAAAATTTTGGTTCGATTCCAAGTCCGGCAGCAAAAATCAACCCGCAAGGGTTATTTTTGCTACCGGAAGCGAGTGATAATATCACTCGCGTCTTGGAATCGAAGCCTGTTTGAGATTTTATCGAGTTTTCTTAAACGAAGAAAAAATCCAAACACGGGTACTGAAACTGTAAGTTTCGATAAACGTACTCGTGGTCCAAGTCCGGCAGCCAAATTAAATCGCTTAGGCGTTTTTTTGTTTGTTTTAAAATAATAATTTGTTAGTATTGTCAGTATGAAGATAACAATTTGTGGCAGTATTGCTTTTCATGATGAGATGACCAGGGTGATGAATGACTTGGTGTCTATGGGGCATGAGGTCAAGATTCCACCATTTGAAATCATGGGAGACGACGGCAAAATGATGGCTATCAAAGATTATTATAATTTACGTAAAGCGACGACCACTGATCACAGCTGGGTCTGGGATAGAAAGGCCGAGGCGATTACCGCTCATTATGACAAGATAGTTTGGTCGGATGTAATTTTGGTTTTGAATTATGATAAAAATGGTATTGCTGGCTATGTGGGTGGTAATACTTTGATGGAGATGGGCGTGGCTTTCTTTCTAAAGAAAAATATTTTTATGTATAATCCGATTCCGGAGATTTCTTACAAAGAAGAGATATTGGGAATGAAACCGATTTTGATAGGAGGGGAGTTGAATCTAATTAAATAATATGAAATTAGCGATAATCAAATAGTTGAAAAGTTTGGCTGAAGAAAAACAGATTAAAACAGATCCGTCGCACGACTTCAATCATGTGACTAGAGTTTTGAATTTGGCGACAAAAATTGGTAAAAGTGTCAAAGCTGATTTAGAAGTGATTATTCCAGCTGCTTTATTTCATGACATTATTGTCTATCGCAAGGATTCACCACAGAGTCGTAATGAAACAGAAGAAAGCGCCGAGTTTGCGGGGAATATTTTGAATAATGTAGCTGAGTACCCAAAAGAGAAAATTGAATTAGTGAAGACTTGTATTCGACAATGTTCTTTTACCAAAGCAATTGTTCCAGACTTGTTGGAGGCCAAGGTCTTGCAAGATGCTGATATGTTGGAATCAACGGGAGCCATTTCAATCATTAGGACATTTTCTTCTGGTGGTCATATGAACGTGCCTTTTTATAATCACAACAAACCTTTAATCGAAAAACATGAAAAGGATTTTCGTTCAGGAGTTGGTTTGTTTTATCGAAGATTGTTGTTGGTAGAAAAAAGAATGCATACGAAACTAGCCAAGACCATGGCCAAGAAGAGAACAGTTTTTCTAAAGACATTTTTAAAACAATTGGAGGGGGAGTTGAAGGAGTCGGATATTATAAAATAAAAAACGGCGCAAACTTTTTCCGAAAAGTTTGCGCCGGTTTCGTTTCACTGCCGGGAAACAGTGAGACGATTTGACCAACAAATTGAGATTCATAGGTACCTACTGTTACGGGCTTATTTCTTGAACAAACGCCGATACTGCAGGTAACTAATGAATCCGAGAGCGAGAACAATGATGCCGAGAACGGTCATAGACGGAAACAAACCAAGGTTTGTGTTCATGACACCGAACCAGCTGAGAGCCAGAGCGGTGAACATGTCCGAGAATGTGGATTTGGTCGACAAGGCAGTGGCCCGAATATCTTCCGAATCGATATGACGGTTCATGAAGTTACTTGTAAAAGGCCTCATGAAGCCGCGCACGATATTCTGGACTAGGACGAGTGACACCATAAACCAGAAGGGGAAAATCCCCATGAGAAGAATCGGCAGACCAATGCACAAAATCATACCAATCACACAACGACGTTCGGAGAGGTGTTCTTCCACCCGGCTGGCGTAATGGCTGAAAAACCACGCGACCAGATTGAGGAAGAAAAACACCACTCCATAATACTTGAGGTCAACACCGACACCCTCAAAGTACGGATTGTAGGTAAAGAACCAGATTTTTGATGCCCCGCCAATCAGCGTGACAAATCCGATCACCCACAAGACTTCAGGCTTGCGAAAAACAAACATGACGCCCTGCTTCAGAACTTCCAACTGCTTCTTTGTGCTGTAACCACTCACCACTCTTTCTTCTTTGAAAAAGAAAGAAATGACAAATGGAATGAACACAAAGGGCAGGCAGAGATAGAGAGGCAGGCGCAAGTCGATCTTGGCAAGCGGTCCAACAGCGAGACAACAAACGGCAATGAGCAACAACCGACGCCCACACGCCTTACCCTCGAGTTCGGTAAAGGATTTCTCCTGTCCCTGACTCTTCAGAGTTTGGTAGATGAGAGCATGATCTGAACCCGTTTGGAAAGCATAACCGATCGCCCACAAAATGTTGGCGAACCAGGCTTGCCACGGCGAGTTCATGGTTGCGAATCCGATGAAACTTCCCAGAAGGAAGGCTTGTCCGATGATCAAGGTTTTTTTACGACCAATGATATCAGCCAGAGCTCCGGTTGGGATGTTGAGCAGAATGATGAGAATGGTGACAATCGCTTCCATAAAATAGATTTGCGACAGCTCCATTTTCCCGAGTACCATGATTGATTGGATCACGATAGGACCCCAGAACAAGGGTTCGGCAAAAAGCACGAACCACTTGTACAGGGCGATGTTCCGATGAGACGCTACATTTTTCATTTTGATACTCCTGTGCTTAATTGATGAAAGAACTAATACACCGACGAATCGGTTTGCTAAACAAAAAATCCCGGCTTTCCGTTTAGCCGAGACTCTTCTAGAATTACAAATCTATTTTCAGTAGAAATTATATGCTAAAACCTTCACGGCTAAATATAAGTGGCCATACGGCAGAGGAGGCAACGGCGAAAACACCATTGGTTCCTTGGCGCGGACAAATTTTATTAAGCTGTGAATGCATATATTGCATTGGCATATAATAGCATATTTTGGCTATTATGTAAATAATATGGTGTGGATAAGTGCTTAAAAAGCTTGAAAAATAATGGTAAAAAACCGGCGCAAACTTTTCGGAAAAGTTTGCGCCGTAACGGTTTGGGGAGCCTTTCACTCCCGATGAATCATTTGATGCATAGCATCGACGTGAGGCAGGGACAGTTCGGTGAAGGATCGGCTGATGCCGGTAGCAATCAGGAAGCAATCCACATACGGGAGATACGGTTCGACATTGGCGAGATTAATGCCGCTGGCATTGGCCAAGGGATGAGAGCCGATCGCGTTTTTCATGGCGATGATTTTCTCAATACTTGGGGCAATACCGGTAGCTTCACCAGAGGTGGTGACCACGTCCATGAACGGCACGGCTTTTTTGGCAGCTGCAGCCGGATCCCTGGCCGGTGGTTGACCTTTGAAAGCCACGCCACCAAAGTACAAAATATCCGGGTGTTTTTCTTTGCGCAGAGTATTAATATACCCAGCACAAGCAGTGCCAAATGGCACATGATCATTGATGGTGGAATTGTCCGTCCAGAGACCATTGGTTCCAGATGGTAGAGCCATGAGGGTTTCAGCAGTACTCAAACCGAGACAATTGACGCCCAGCCAGAAGTCTGGAAACGAACGACGGGCCGCCGGGAAAATGCCCTTCAGGAGGTCCAAGTGATCGACATTGTGGTTGATCAGGAAGACTCCATCAGCACCGCCAACTTTGGCAAGCTCGATATTCTGCAATGTCTGCGGGACATCGACGACGTGGATGACGGGTAGAAAAACCCGTCCGGTCGGAAATACTTTCTTGAACATGTGAGACCTCCATATTGGGTTTTTGGGGTGGGGAACTTTTGGTTAATTATGAACCCCAAAAATTCGGATGTCAATCTTCAAGATGTGTTCCACTTTCTTTTTGCTGGGTGTATAATATATAAGAAAGGTCGTAACTACTTTTAAAATATAAAAATCTATGAAAACATTGTATTGGGTCACCTGGGTTCTCACCGTCGTTGGTGCTTTGAACTGGGGTCTAATCGGTTTCTTCAACTTCAACCTTGTCGCCGCTATCTTTGGCGCCGGCACAGTTGCTACAGTTGTTTATGATTTGGTCGGTCTATCCGCTCTATGGATGATCGTTGCAGCTTTCAAGAAGACTGAATAATATCGTCTTCAGAATGTTCTGAATTAGAAAAACTCCCGTAAGGGAGTTTTTCTGTATATATAAAATCATGTTACAATAATCAAATGATATTTTTTATTTTTGTATCCCTTAATATTATTTTGGTTTTATTATTCCTGGTATATTTATTTATTTTTGGTCTAAAAGTCTATGATTTATTAATGACGGATGTGCCTTTTGTGCCAACCAAAGATATTGCCGTGGCCGAGGCAATAAAGCTACTGGATCTTAATAATAACTCTGTGTTGTATGACCTAGGTTGTGGTAATGCCAAGGTTTTGTTGGAAGCCAAGAGATTGTTCCCTCAGATTAAAGCAGTGGGAATCGAGAAGGGGCTTATACCGTTTTTCTTTGCTCGTTGGGCTACTAGAAAGACTAATATTAAAATTGTTTATCAAAATATTTTTAAAACTGATTTAGCCAAAGCTACCCATATATATTGTTATCTTTATCCAAAGGTCATCGCTAGGTTGATGCCAATTATGGAAAAACAATGCGCCAAGGGTACGATGATAGTCACCTGTGATTATCCTTTTGTAGGTAAGACATCAGAGAAAATCGTAAAAGTGGAACACGACGGCAAACTTTCTAGAAATTTGTTTTTGTATAGGATTTAAAAAACAGCATTACAAATCAAAAACCAAGGTCGGTCCTTGGTTAACCCTTATAAAACAACTCTAAACCAAGGACCGACCTTGGTTTAGAGAGATGTAAAACAGTAGAAGACTGGATTCCTTCTGCCTGCCGGTAGGCAGGGGTCAGGCTTGGAATGGCAGAGTGGATTAAAGAGGTTTTTGTTTTGGAATGCCGTCGGGGCGGGGATATTCGGCAGGAGTTGGTAGAAACTTTTCAATAATAACGAGAGCACGGCGGTCCACTCCAGGTAATTCAATTTCACGAACTTCGCGCACTTTACCACCCAAAGTTTTGAGAGCTAAATCAGCGGCCGCAAGTTCCTCGGCAAAGTCATCATTAAAACCTTTTTGTGCAATAAATATTCCGCCTTCTTTCAAAAACGGCAAAGCATACTCCACAAGAGTTGGTAGATAAGCGACGGCCCGAGCGGTAGCCACATCAAATTGCTCACGATAGTCTCGGTCTCGTCCCAAATCCTCAGCACGACGATTGGCGGTCTGGGCTTCGGTCAAACCCAGCTTTTCGATAACATGGTCAATAAAGTCTGTCTTCTTGCGAACGGCTTCCAAGAAAATAATATCAGCGTCCGGTCGAGCAATCTTTAAAGGTAGTCCAGGGAAGCCAGCACCTGATCCAATATCAATCATGGCGAAAGGGCCTTCGGGTAAAACTGGCAAAATGGTCAAAGAGTCCAAAATATGCTTAATCCAGACATCTTTGGCTTCACGGATAGCAGTTAGGTTGGTCTTTTCATTCCATAATAAAAGCTCCGCCACCAGGGTATCTAGCTCAGCTAGTTTCTCTGGGGATAGGTCAATATCATGGTCTTTTAATAAATGCTTAAAATCACTCATGTCTATATCCTAGCACATTTTGTGTTATAATCTACCTTATGATTTATTTATACTTTGTCTTTATTTTGGTGTTTGGTACGGCCGTGACCTTACTCATGGCGTCGCTATCACGCCAGCCAATTGGGCAAGAATTGAAAAATTTTAAATTTAGTTGGAGAACGGTTTACGATGTCGTGGCTTTTTGGGTTTTGATTTTCGTTTTAGGATTTTTCATGACCAAAATTACGAGACTGTCAGTCCTTGATGGTGTAACACTCAAAACAATTTTTGCTTGGCGTTCCGAATCTATGACTTCTGTCATGGTGTTTGTGTCCAATTTGTTTGAATTCGGTAGTGTGATGGCTGTCCTCGCTGGAGTGTTTGTGTGGTTAATTTTGAAAAAGAAATGGGAAACATTAATTACTTGGCTTGTCACAATTTGTGGTTCGGCTGGATCAATGTGGGTGGTCAAACATATCGTCATGCGCGAACGCCCGTTTATTGGCTGGCACTTGGTAGCTGAAAATGGGTACTCATTTTTTAGTGGACATTCGGTGACGGCCATGGCGGTAATCGGTCTAGCTGCTTGGTTTATCTCACAGAAATATTCTCTCGCTGGCTGGTCTAGAATTATTGCATGGATAATTGGTGGACTAATTATTTTGACCGTCGGTTTCTCTCGCCTGTATCTTGGAGTACATTATCCGATTGATGTACTGACTGGATTTGCTGTCGGAGCTTTTTGGATTATTTTAGGAGTTAATATTGTAAAAAGATAATATGGAATTTTTAAAAAAGAATTGGGGATCAATATTGGCAATAATATTTTTGCTATGTTTGGCCGGATTATACTTCTTTGGTAATTTTCATTTTAATACTGGCGCTTGGGCGGTTGGTAATTGGATGACACCAATCATGATCGGTGTGGCGGCACTGGTGGACAGTGTGAATCCATGTGCTTTTTCTGTGTTGTTTCTGACAATTGCTTTTTTGTTTAGTTTGGGTCACGACAGAAAGTTTGTGTTAAAAGCTGGCTTCACATATATCTTTGGTATTTTTGCGGTGTATTTCTTGATTGGCGTTGGCTTGCTTCAGGTCTTGAGTTTCTTCAATATTCCTCACGGTTTATCACGAGCTGGAGCTTTGATTATTATTTTGGTCGGAGTTTTGGAAGTCTTGGATGTTTTGATTCCCAATTTTCCGATCCAACTAAAAATTCCAAATTTTGCTCATAAATATTTAGCACCGATAATTAAGAGAGGAACAATCCCGGCTGCACTTTTGCTCGGGGTACTTGTAGGAATGTTTGAGTTCCCATGTACCGGTGGTCCGTATTTGTTTGTCCTCGGTATTCTTCATGATGCTAGTTATCATGTCTGGGGTTGGTTATATTTGTTGGTGTATAATCTAATTTTTGTCTCGCCGCTGTTTGTGATTTTGTATTTGGCCGCTCGACCAAAGGTATATGATGCTGTGGACAAAATGCGTCGTAGTCAAACCAAGTCGGCACATATTTGGTTGGCCTTGGCGATGATTCTCTTGGGTCTGCTTATTTTGGCACTGTAGGTGTTTTAAAGGGCAAAAAACCAAGGTCAGACCTTTTTCCCGATCCAAGGTCTGACCTTGGTTTTGTTGTTTTAGCCGCCTTTGCTTTGACGGTTTTTGGTATGGTATAATAGCCTTATGAAAATGAATCAAACAATGGAGGAAATCCTTAAAAAATTAGAAGAATTAAAGAAAAAAGGCGAGTTGGACATTACCACTGAGGAAGACGTGTCTATTGGCATTATGAATTTAATTGGAGCTGAAGAACACCTGTATTTTACTGCTGAAAAAACTCGTAAACCAGAATACCTAGATTTACTAAATGAAGTTCGCGAACAAAGAAAAATACTCATGAAGCGACTTTTGCCAAAGACTGAAGGAGAAAGTTGGTGTTTATCCAAACATCTCTTGTCAGCGGCTATGCGTATGATGGAGGTAGGTACAAAGCTTCAAACTGATGGCAAGAAAGATGAAGCTAAAGAAATGTTTGACGGTGGTTATAAAATGTATTCCATGTTTTGGGCTATTCGTTTTGACATTATCAAGGCTCATGAAATACATGTTTGTGGTGTGGAAGATGGTCCAGCAGATGGTAAGGCTTGGAGCACGGAAGATATCGTCGGTAGATTAGTTGATTGTTGTAAAGAATAATTTAATACTATGAAAGAACAAATTAAAATTGCTGCAGGTTTTATAATTTTGGCAGCGATCATTCTGGGAGGTGGCGCATATTTTTTGAAACCAGCCGGAGCAAATCCCTTGGGATCTTTGGGTATTGATTTCGCTCAGTTTACTCAATGTGTGGCTGATAAGGGTTGGCAAGAATATGGAGCATCTTGGTGTGCCCATTGTCAGGAGTTTAAGGCTGAAATGGGTAATGCTTGGAAGCTTATAAAATACAACGAATGTGGTAATCAAGAAAAGGAGTGTTTGAATAAAAACATTGAAGGTTTTCCAACCTTTCTTGGGCTTGATGCAAAAACTGGAACCACAACTAGTGTTGTCGGCTATGCAGGATGGAACACACTTGAGGAATTGGCAGCAAAGACCGGTTGTACACTGCCGGCTAAGAAGTAGTTTGATTTATGGATAAAAAGATCGTCATTATTATCGTGGTGATAATTCTCCTTATTGTTGGAGGTATATTTACTATTATGGCTTTTGACTGGTTGAGGCTTGATCGTGGTATGGCGGTAGATTTTGAAGATTGTGTAAAATCAGGGTTTGCCGTAACAGAGAGTTATCCTAAACAGTGTACTGATCGAGCTGGTAAAACTTTTACAGAGGAGGCGGGTAATATGTTGATAAAAGCCAATATCATTACTTTGACTGCACCTAGGCCAAAAGAAGAAATAACCAGTCCAGTCAAGATTACTGGACAAGCCCGTGGTTTATGGTTTTTTGAAGGAAGTTTTCCTGTTAAACTTAAAACTGTCGATGGTAAGACTTTGTCGTATGGTGTAGTTAAATCTGGCAGTGATTGGATGACCGACGATTTTGTAAACTTTGAAGCCATTATGAATTTTTCTGTTGCTACACGCACACAAGGATATATTGAACTTATCAAAGATAATCCATCTGGTATGACTGAAAAAGACGATGCACTGTTTGTGCCGGTTGTCTTTATGCCTAAAATAAGCGATAATATAAAGTAATTATGGACACTTTAATTCACGCCGATATTTTCTTTTTTATTACTACCACAGCTGTGATTGTGGTGGCTATCGGTTTGTTGTGGGTAATATTTTACGTAGTTAGAATTTTGCGTAATGTTGAGCGAATCTCGATTGCTTTTCGTAAAGGCACTGAAGGTATGGCTGATAGTATAGAAGCAATAGGTAAAAATCTTAAAAATTCTACTGCACCAGATAAGATCTGGAACAAAATCATCTCTTTCTTTTTACCAAATTTTAACACCAAGAAGAAGTCTGGTAAAAAGGCGGAGTAGTTATTAATTAATTAACCCTTTTATACGGGTAAAAACATGGCAAAGAAAAATTCAAATAGCGGTAAAGTAGTTCTAGGTTTGGCGGCTGTGGCAGCTGCTGCGGCTGGAGCTTACTTTCTCTATGGTACCAAAGAAGGTGCTAAGGTTAAGAAGCAGATTAAGGGTTGGACTCTAAAGGCTAAAGGTGAAGTAATGGAGAAGATTGAAAAAATGAAAGAAGTGACCGAAGGAGGATATCATGCAGCAATCGATGCTGTCGCTAAGAAATATGCTGGAGCTAAGAATATTGATCCAGAAGAACTACAGAAAGTGGTGGCTGATATGAAGTCACACTGGAAGAATGTTCAGAAACAATTTAAACAGGGACAGAAATAATTGCCAAAAAATAAAATCACCCATCGGGTGATTTTATTTTTGGGCAATTATTTCGAATCTTTAATTCTTAATGAGAAGAAAATACCAAATAGCATAATGGCTGCCAAAACCAAAAACATGTTATGAACATCAAAAGTGAGATAACTAGAGATAAGATGACGATTGGCGTCAGAAAGATAAAATAGTAGAGATGCTAGAGCCGGTCCTATAATTAGAGCGAACGGACTAATAGTTCTAAACATACTGATAATATCGGTGTCAAACTCATTAGTTTGTTTGAAGAAGTGGACTTCGGTCATGACTTCTACCACAGCAGCCCCGACGCGAGTTAGGAATAATACCCATGCCCAAAGAATAAAAATTGGAGCATTGATAAAAGATAGTAAAGCTGTAGAAATTGCCATGAGTACAAAGCCAGAAACCATCAATTCTTTTTCACCCCAATATTTATCCGCCAATCTGCCAAGTGGATATTGAATTAGAACAAATGGCACAAGAATAATAAGCGTTATGGTCAAAATTTGGTTCCAAGAAAAACCGATATAATTGTGTAAAAGGATCGGACTATAAATGGTCATCCAAGTATAAAACAACTGTAATAAAAAATTGGCAGCAAAAACATTACGAAGGCTCTTACTTTTTAATATTTTCTGGGCAGCTAGAACAAAGTCTGGTTGTGGAATAGATACGAAACCAAAGTTCTTTCTATTTGTCCAAATTAGGTAAAACATTGGTATGAGGATTGCCGCAGCTAGAAGATATATTGGACGATAATTGTTACCTGATAGAACACCCATGGTAATGAGTGGAGCAATTAACCAACCAATATTTGATGTTGTTAGAAATAGTCCTCTGGTTTGGCCAGTTGAGGCGTCACTTGAGACTTTCTCCAAGGCAATATCTAAAGTGAAAGAGAGAAGCACACCTCCAGTCTGTGAAATAACAAACAACATAACAGCCACTGCTGGATCATTGGAAAAATATAATCCAATTAATGAAATTATATTTGCAGCAATTAAGGACAGCATGACCTTATTGTTGCCATACTTTTTTATCAAACTAGGCAAAACAAAGAATGAAGCAAGTGTAAGTAGAGCCACCAAGACATAAATAAAACCGACATATTTTTCTTTGGCAAATTGAGTTAAAAAGCTCGAGTTGGTATAGGCCGGTATCGCCAAGCGAAGGGAAAGAAAAAGAATGCCAAAGTTTAAAACGTAAATCAAACGATTAACTTTGAAATTGTTGATGATTTTATCCATATCAATATTTGCTTTTTATTTGTAGTCGATTCGTATCATTCGTACCATTCGTATATTAGTATATTTTAATTATATACCAATAATGACTGGTATGACCATAGGGCGCTTAGCAGTTTGTTGCATGAGGAATTTACTGACATTGTCAGAGAGATTATTTTTGACATAATCAAAATCAATTGGGTTCATGCCGACAGCCGCTTCCTCGATAGTCTTCTTCACAATCAAACGAGTTTGATGTAAGAGTTCTTGTGATTCACGCAAGTAGACGAAACCACGAGAAATAATATCCGGTGATTTGCGAAGCTTGCCTGTGGCTGGATTAACGTTCGCAATAATGACAAACATACCATCTTGAGCAAGCATCTGACGGTCGCGGATAACTACTTCTTGAACATCACCAATAGAGAAACCGTCAACAAGAACAAGTCCGTGAGGAGCACGCTCTTTGAGTTTAACAATCTTTTCACCACCATCTTGAATTTCTACAACACTACCGTTGTCTGGTACGACTACATTTTTTTGATCAGTGCCAATTGTGACAGAAAGTTGAGCATGCATTTTGAGCATGTAGTGGTGACCGTGGACAGGCATAAAGAACTTGTAAGGAATCTGACGGTGAATCCATTCTAGTTCGCCACGTTTACCGTGACCGCCGGCGTGAACATCACTGTCAAAGTAAGTAATGATTTTGATGTCATGACGGAAAAGGTTGTCTTTAAGTCCAGCGACAGATTTTTCATTACCGGGAATGACAGAAGATGACAAAATAATAGTATCATTTTTGGTCAGCTTGATATTTTTGTTGGTATTGTTGGCCATACGCATGAGAGCACCAAATTCTTCACCTTGAGCCCCGGTCGCAATCACCATGAGCTTGTGTGGAGGATAATCCTTCATTTCGTCGGCATTGATGATGTGCTTGGTGTCGGTCAATTTGAGGAACTTGATAATTTCTACGTTGTTCTTCATACTACGACCTTCGATCACAATGATACGTCCGTATTTCTTGGCAATATCAATAAAACGAATAATACGTTCTACTTGAGATGAGAAAGTGGCAATGATTAAACGACCATTGGTTTCTTTGACGTATTTATCAATTGCAACAGTAACGGCATTTTCAGAAATAGTCCAACCTGGTTTTTCGATACCGGTTGAATCCATCATGAGTAGAAGAACCTTTCGGTCTTTGAAAATAGCGTATTGTTTGAACTCTTCTTCAGCCACAACACCTAATTCATTTTCTACACGCACGTCACCAGTGGCCACGATATCACCGTACGGAGTTTCAATAATTACACCAGCAGAGTCTGGAATAGAGTGAGTGATACCAAAGAATTTAATTTTCAAGTCTTTACCGATTGGGTAAAAAGCATCATCAGTGCTCATGATTTTGAAATCAAGTTCTGGTAAGTGAGGGAATTCGGAGTGACGCTTCTTGATAAGAAGAGCGCCGAATTGACAAGTAAAGATAGTTGGATTACCAAGTCTCTCTACAATATAAGGAATCGCTCCCACGTGGTCCAAGTGACCGTGAGTGATAGCAATACCACGGATTTTGTGTTTGTTGTCTTCGAGGTATGTAGTGTTTGGCAAGATATAATCAACACCCGGAGTATCTTCAGTTTTAAATTGAATACCGGCGTCGATGATAATAATGTCATCACCCATTTCAATGGCAGTCATGTTCTTGCCAACCTCTTCAACACCACCTAGAGGAATAATACGAATATTACCAGGTTTTAAGACTGGAATAATATCTTCCTTGTCCGCTTTCTCACGCTTCATATCAGCATTGACTAGAGCGTCAGAGAATTTGTCAGGGGTGTTTGGGTCAGCAGAGTAAGCTTTGCTACCACGAGTACTGCGAGGACCAGTTGGACGGAAGCTCTTGAAGCCACCGCCACGTGGACCGCGTGATGCACCACCAGAACGTGGAGTGTGTGGGGTACTTGTGTGAGGAGTGGTGGTATGAGCAGTGGCTGGAGCGTGACTACTCAGGGCACTCACATTGCGGATAGCTGGACGAGGGGATGAGTATGATGGCACATTGGATTCTGGTCGAAGTGATTTGCCGATAGTGCCAAAGCCACCATTTTGTGGACGGCTCATAGGACGGCGATTGTTAAAGTTGTTGCCGGCGCTTCTCATTGATGTGTTGGAGAAGTTGCGGTTGTTTGATATTGCTGGACGAGCACCATGCGGGGTAGGAGTTCTTCCTATTCCCTGGGTGGAACGCAGACTAGCAAAAACGCTAGAACTACCAGCCGGTTTTGTGTTCCGTACTGGTCGAGTGTATCGATTGTTTTTATTTATCATTATGTTTGCTTGCCCGAGAAAGTTTTGGTTGACGAATTGAACTTGAGCTCAATGTCTGGAAAATCTATGATTTTCTATCAACCAAAATTTTAGCGGGTATAAGTTAGTTATTAAATTTTGTTAATTATCTTGTTTGAAAACTTTCCAAATATAGTCGGTCTCAATGAACCAATTCTGAACATTCAAAAATCTTTCAGAAATAGTGGTGATGAGAAGGGGGCTAAAGTTTTTAATTTTACTTGGTAAGAAATAACCAATTTTTGTGGTGTGAGAAAAGATAACCGGAATGTCCTTGGCCACTTCCGTTAAGAAATCAGACTCCTTCTTGAGACGGTCATCACGGACAGAAGTCTTTCTCATGTCTTCCAAAATTTTGTCTACCTTACTGTTGGCATAGAGAGAGAGGTTGAGACCTGGTGAATTTCTCTGAGAAGAGTGCCAGTAACCATAAAGGTCCAAATCTCGCCCGACGACTTCGCCGAGAAGTAAGACTTCATACTTGCGAGGACGGATGACATTTTGATTCAGGTCACCAAAATCAAAAAGTTTTATTTCTACCTGAGCACCAAGCTTTTCCCAACTCTCTTTAGCAATTTGAGCCTCAGAGCGTAGCTCGGTAGTATTTAGAGTGGAGATAGAGAAGGTGAGAGGAATAATATCTTTCTTGCCGTCTTTTTTCTCATAGACACCATTGGTAGGATTTTTCTTCCAACCAGCCTTTTCCAATATTTGACTTGCTGACCAATACAGAGTTTCTTCAGCGGTAGAAGCAGTCGAGGTACCAATACTGGTAGTCTTGGTAGATGAGGTAGAATCGTTCGGACTCACAATATAATTGCCTGGGAATAAATCTTTTGGTACCGGCTGGTTTAGACTTTCACCAAAACCCTGGATTGATTCATTGACGATGCGGTCGCGGTTTAAAGTCATGTCCAAAGCCTGGCGGACTTCTTTGTTGAGTAGAGCCTTGTTCTGACTTTGATCAATAAAGTAACCGTAGATATGCGAGGTTGGCACTCGAAGAAAAGTAATACCTTTGCTTTTTTCAAAATCGAGAATAGCTTGAGGTGAGACACCGGTCATGCTCTCAATCTCGCCCCCGCTATAAGCGTCTAAAATCTTTTGTTCGTTGGAATAAAAATAAATATTCAAAGTATCAATATATGGTTTGCCCAAAGCATAGTCATTGAATGAGCTCAAAGTATAATATGAAGGCACGCCACTTTTATTGCGAGTAACTTTAGAAAATTTGTATGGACCAGATCCGACTGGCTCCACGTTGAACTGACTAAAAGGAAACTCTTCATTGGAAAGGTCTTTCCAAATATGTTTCGGCAAAATGCCGAGAGTAAGGTTACTTAAAAATGGAGTGTAAGGTTGGGATAGGGAGAACTCAATAGTGCGTTCATCAATCTTCTTGACTTGCACACCTTTCCAGTTGGCGAGTTTCGGACTCTTTAGAGCTGGGTCGAGAGTTTTTTGAATAGTGAACTCAACATCAGAGGCCGTGACTGGTGTTCCATCTTGGAAGAGGGCATCTTCGCGAATAGTGAAAGTGTAAGTAGTCTTGTCGTCAGAGATTTCGTAATTTTCGGCTAGGTCGTTCACCAAATCACCGCTTGGGGTGTATTTCAAAAGTCCGGAATAAATCAAGGTAGTGAGATCACGGTCAGCATCACTAATGGCGAGGACTGGGTTGATATAGCGTGGAGTACCGATAATACCTTCGCTGAGGGATCCACCGTAGGTTGGTACTTCAATCATTACTTTTTTCAACAAGCTCCAACCAATATTAAAAAAGGAAAAAACGACAAAAATAGATAGAACGCCGAAAAGTATTTTTTCAGTCAAAGAGAACCTTTTTGAGGCTTCGATGAGAACTTCTATTTTAGATAGTTTCCAAGCATGAACAAGGAATTTTACAAGTTTGTCTTTCACGAGATATAAATAAAATGGTAATGAGAACTCTGGTTGAATAACCAAAATCTACGATTAAGTCTAATTATCTTAACTAGCTGTTAGGAGTGGCCTATTTGATGAACAAAACTGCCAAAGCAGAGACGGCAAATAGAACTGCTAACACAGCAGATAAAATAAAAAGAAACTTTTCAGATCCACGGCGGGTGTGGAAGGCGGCTCCAAAATTGTCGTTGCCACCGAAAGCACCACCAACACCTGACTCAGAATGTTGTAACATGATGGAAATAATCAGTAAAACTGACAAAACTATTTGGATGTAGGGCAAAAGGTGAATTAATGTATCTTTCATATCGTTCCTAGAGTATAGCAAATAATAGGGAAGAAAACAAGCCCCCGCAGTCGCTTCGCGTCTGCGGGGGCTTGTTTAGCAACGTTTACTATCTCAATATTCTAATATCCGCCCCAATTCCATTCAATCTCTTTACAATATCTTCATAACCGCGGTTGATACTATAAATGTTGCGGAGGATAGAGCGACCCTGGGCTCCGAGCATACCAATGAGCACAATGGCAGCAGGACGGAGAGCGGGAGGACAGATCACTTCAGCGGGTTTTAGTTTAGTTTTACCGGTGACATAAAAACGATGAGGGTCAGCGAGGAGGGTATCGGCACCGAGCTTGTTTAACTCAGTATAATAAATAGCTCTCTTTTCATATACCCAATCGTGAATAAAAGTCTGACCTTCGGCTTGAGTGCCGATGACAGCAAAGAAAGGTAAGTTGTCGATATTTAATGATGGGTAAGGGTGAGCCTCAATCTTCTCATGAAGAGCTGTTAATTTTGAGGGCAAGATTTGCAAGTCAACGAGGTTCAAACGACCATTCAAAGATTTGTATCTCTTTGAGACTTTATATTTCATACCCATTTTGTCGAGCTTCAGTAATTCCATTTCAAGAAAATCAATCGGACATCGAGAGATTCTAATTTTGGAATTGGTAACGAGGGCAACCGCAATGAAAAACATAGAGTCGATAGGGTCTTCGCCGAGATAGTAGGTAATGTTTTCATTGATCTTTTCCTTGCCATGTACAGTGATAGTTGAGGTACCGATACCTTCAATTTTCACACCCAGCATTTCCAAAAAGAAACACAATTCTTGTCCCATGTAGTTGGCGGAAGCGTATTTGATGACAGTTTTTCCTGGGATACCAGCGGCGGCCATAATAATATTTTCTGTGACGGTGTCTCCAGCCTCAAAGAGAACAATCTCAGTCGCTTTTAATCCCTTGTGGGTAACTTCATAATATTTTTCTTTGGTATCAATCTTTACACCCAAGGTTTCTAGAGCGTAGATGTGTGGCTGGATTGAGCGGGCACCGAGTTTGCAACCACCAGTCTGAGGCAGGCGAAACTTTTTCAATTCATGAATCAAAGGTCCCATGAACATAATGATGCTGCGAGTTTTGTTGGCAGCCACCTTATCAATTTTATTCAAATCCAATTTGGTTGGACGACTGATCTCTAGATCATTACCAACCCATTTGATTGATACACCGATACTTTGGAGTACTTCAATAATGCGATAGACCTCTTCAATCTTCGGTACATTTTTCAAAGTAGTCTTGCCATGATTTAGAAGGGAAGCACAAAGTAGTCCAACCGCGCCGTTTTTGGAAGTCTTGGTTACAATCTCACCAGCGAGCTTTTTGCCGCCATGAATTTCAATATTGAGAGCACCGTCAGAGACTTGAACCAAATTAAAATCCAAAGCATCACTAATCTTGCCGATCATTTCAGTGGTGAGGTTTTGCTCGCCAGTTTCAATACGAGCAATCGCACTCTGGGTGGTGCCGAGCTTTTGAGCAAATTGTTCTTGGGTCAAATTTTTCTTTTGGCGTAAGTCTTGAATTACTTTGCCAATGGATGTTAGTTCATTCATGTACAAATATTTTTAAATGTTAATGGAACAATTATAGCATATGTGCTATATCGTGCAAATGAAAAGCGCCCCGCAAGATAGCGGGGCGCGAGTGAGGCCGTGTCAGATTTTGGCGATTCTGGCTTCAACCACTTGGACAGTGGTCTTTGTTTTGTCAAAGCCTGTGATGATAAGTGTTTCTTTCTCCAGAGTGATCTCCTTGTAACTCAGAGAAATAACAAAACACTTTTCCATTAGGCAGTAGACGCCAACGGCTCCGTTTCTGTTCACGACAACCAAATCGCAGTCGATTCGGGGTCCGAATTTGTCATTGATCAAGGGAAGCAATTCCTCAAAATCAATCAAAGACAGCACACCGAATTTGTAGTTCTTTCTCACGAGGATTCGGTCGCCAGGAAGTAATTTGATTTCCTGATATTTCGTGGGCAGAACTATCGATTGAGTCGTGATTGAAAACAAACCAAACGCTTTGAATTCTGTATCGAAGATGACGAACTTGTCATCATCGACTAGACCAGAATTTTCATCCAAGAAATCAATGCGCTCGAACTGGATCGGAACAACAATTCTTTCCTGAGAAAGCGAAAAGTATCCGTAGTGATGAAAAAGATTCTTGATCTTCAAGAGATCTCTCTTTCGGCTCCTTTCGATATCTACATAATCCAAGCTGAGGACAAGTTTGCCTTGAGCAATAGAATAGATGCCAGAAAGGTTGCCGATACTGACAACGAACAGATTTTCACTGAGCTGTTTGTTTCTGTCGAATAGACCACGCATGACTTCCAAGGCCGTTTGACTTGTATTCATGGCTAGGCTCCTTTGGTTGTGTTTTGAAACGTTTGAGACTTGATACTAATCTAATGTTATTTGAGCAAATTGACATCGGTTTGTCAAAGTTGAGTTTAAAAATAGATAAAAAAAGCCACCTCGTGAGAGATGGCTGGGATAGCAGAATGGAAAAAGGAATGGAAGGAATAGCGGAAGTGCTATATGGAGTGTAACGACATAGTCATTACACGATTGAAGAACAATCAGCATTTTTTACATCACGGTGGCACGAAGGCACTTATAAGCTGAACCGGATGGGGAGTGACACATAGGTGTCGAGTCCCAAAGAACTTTTCGGTTGATGCCGAAACTTTGGAAGGTGGACTATGTCTACCTTTCCATAAACATTATACCAGTGCTGAAGAAAAAGTCAAGTTTATTACAACATACAATACAATAGAAAAGTCGTGTCAAGATATTGTAAAAAAAGCCAAATAGCACTATGATTAGCTGGATATTTTAATAGCTTAAAACACCACATTTATGTCATTTTTCACCAAGCGTATCGGTATCGATCTCGGGACGGCAAACACTCTAGTTTTTTTGCCGGGCAAAGGTGTGGTTTTGTTTGAACCGTCTGTAGTGGCGGTGTCTGAACAAGATAATAAAATTTTGGCAGTGGGAAATGAAGCCAAGATGATGATTGGTAGAACTCCTGATAATATTATTGCTTATCGCCCGATGAAGGATGGTGTGATTGCTGACTATCGTGTGACCGAAGCGATGCTCAGATATTTTATTGATAAGGCTCTCGGCAAGTGGAATATTTTTAAACCTGATGTCATGGTGTCTGTACCCGCTGGTATTTCTTCGACTGAACGTCGTGCGGTGATTGAGGCCGCGATGAAAGCGGGAGCGAAAAATGCGTACGTGGTCAAGGAGCCGATTTTGGCGGCGATTGGTGCGGGTATTCCTATTTATGAACCAGCTGGTCACATGGTGGTAGATATTGGTGGTGGTACGACTGACGTGGCTGTGATTTCTCTCGGTGGTATCGTGTCATCCACTTCGGTAAAATGCGCAGGCAACAAAATTGACGCGGCGATTGCCGACTACATCAAGAAAACTTTCAATCTAGCGATTGGTGATCAGACCGCGGAAGAAATCAAGGTGAAGATTGGCTCAGCGGTACCTGTCGAAGAAGAATTGTCTATGACTATCAAGGGGCGCGACTTTATTTCAGGGCTTCCTCGTTCGACCGAAATCAAAACCAATGAAATTGTAAAAGCGATTGCTCGTGAACTTCGCGACATGATCAAAGCGATCAAAGATGTGTTGCAGGAAACTCCACCAGAATTGTCAGCTGATATTATTGACCGCGGTATTATTATGACTGGTGGTTCATCACAATTGCGTAATTTGCCAGAACTCGTTTTCCGCCGTACTGGTGTGAAGGCAATTCTTGCTGAGGATCCATTGTATTGTGTGGCGAGAGGAACGGGTATTGCCTTGGAGCACTTGGATACATATAAGAGGAGTATTATTTCGAAACGATAGGAGAATAATGAAGCCCGGCACGACTACGTGCCGGGCTTCATTGACTTATTCTCCTATAATTGTATCATTTGGATAGAAAGTAAAGTACTGGTAAGCCGAATGCTTATCAGGTCAGACTAGAAATGTATAAACCTGCAGCCCATGAAAGGGAAATCAGCCATGAGTAACCCGCCCGTTAAGCCCGAAAAAACGAGGGAAATCTATCACTACTACAGTGACGACTTCCGTTCAGTATGGGGAGACGCTCCCTATGGCATCATGTCTGCTCTGACACTTGGTCTGGAGGTCCAGGTCCTGCTCGTTGGATCCGTGCATGATGTTACGACCAATTTCCCCAAAGAGGTTAAAGAGCGTGCTCAGAAAATCGCAGATGCGTTTAAGGGGCACGAGGGGATCCAGATCGATTACGGCTTTGACAAGGAAGCCCAGACCATCAGTGTCTGTGTCAGTGGTAGCAATACCATTCTTCAGTTCGTCACGTGCTTTAATCTGCACTCGGTAAAGGTCTCGTCCGTCAAGGATAAACTGCCTCAAATGCATTAGCCTCGTCACCCCGCCCAAGCACCCTGCTTCGGTGGGGTGCTTTTGTTTTAATCAAAATCTTTCAAATTACCTAATTCACCATGGTGAATTAGGTAATTATTTTTTGCTTTGGTATTTTATCTGAACTATCGTATAATCATCCTATGTCCGCCAATCAGTCAAAAACCCTCAAAACTCTGAACTGTGATTTTACTCATCACGCTTATTGTCTCTTGGGTGAGCCAGAAGCGACTTTGGCTAGTCTCAAAAACGATTTGCAAGAATTGCTGAATTTTACCACTCTGGCCAATCCCGATTTTTATCTCCATCAATACAATGAACTCAAAGTCGGTTCTGTGCGTGATGATATTTTGAAACACACTTTTACTCGTCCATTTGGTCCACTCAAAGTGGTGACGATTGTCGCCGACTCGATCAACGACGATTCACAAAATGTTCTCCTCAAGTTTTTTGAAGAACCAATTCCCCAAACCAAAGTTTTTTTGATCTTACCGTCAGGGCGAAAAATCCTGCCAACTATTTCTTCTCGTTTGATTACTCTCAGGCTCGATAGTGGAGTGGCTAAAAGCGAGCACGATTTTCTCTCAGCACCCGATTTTCTTTCTGGCAACATTGCTTATCGCATTGCTCAGGCTGAGGAAATAAATAAAAGTTTGAAAGATGAGAAGATTACTCGCAAAGAAGTGCGGGATTTTGTCCAAGCGGTTTTCCGCGAATATCTAGATCGAGCCAAGGGAGGGAATCTGAAGTCTGTGCCGGGTATGGCGGAGATGCTCGCCAAAATCAGCTCCTACACCGAGGATGAATCACCATCATGGAAGGGAATTTTGGAATATTTAGCGGTGTCGTTGCCGCTCAAATAATTTAACGGTATTATTGACATAGATATCTTATTGTGTTACCTTAATACCAGGGTTTCTTTTTAAATTTTGAGTCAAAACTGTTAATCGGGAGAAAAAACATGAGTGTTCAAGTATTACCAGTAGCACAAGCAGCAAAAATTCATGCCTTTGCTGAACTGGAAAGCAAGAAAAAAGTGACGTCGGCCGAGCTTATCGCCACGATGAAAAACTACGTCGATGGTGGGTGGGCTATTTCCAGCCGAGTGGTAATCAGTCTTATCGATCGGGTCATCCTGACCAACACGGAGAAACATCTCTTGGCTGGCTACGCGGAAAATGGTGCGGCTGATCAGATGGAGCGCGGACACTCCAAGGATGCCCATGAACACAAGATGGTTCTTGCACGCCTTTCCCGCTGAATCAAAACACAGGAGGTTAAGTATGCAAGGGATTAAAACGCTCAAGGAATTGAGTAAGCAAGAGGCGGTGACCGCTGAAGAGCTCTCAGACACACTTTATGATTTGGTTGAGAAGGTTAATCCAATCAGTGATGATGAGGTGGAAGCTTTTATCGAAATTCTTGCTCGAGTAGACGTCGGAATGCACACTGACTATATTCTTTTGCGAGCTTCTGTTAATCTTGGCATCGAAAGTGCGGTAAAAGCTGGTCGGCCAGAAGATGCCTATGGTTATCTGAAACTGATTAAGGTGGTTGATGAAAAGCATGAAAGTGATAAAAACAAGTAAATAATAACCGCTAGTCCGACCAGGGAAAACCACTAGTCTCGGCTAGCGGTTTTCTCATGCGTTTTTTTCTGTCATTCCTGCGAAGGCAGGAATCCAGGTTTCGATTTCAGACTTTCCTTACGGAAAGGTCGCCTGGATCCCGGGTCAAGCCCGGGATGACAATACGGAGAGTGTATGTGGAAATGATAAATGGGGAATAATGAAAATCCTTCCCATTTGTGCTATAATGCCCCTGTCGGTTAATAATCTTAATTTTAAATTTATATGACTGTTATTTACATTATTTTAGGTATTTTGGTCCTAGCTTTGATCTGGGTTATGTTTGCCTACAACTCCTTTGTCAAAGTTATCAACCGTGCCAAGGAGGCTTGGGCAGATATTGATGTCCAACTCAAACGTCGTTATGATTTGATTCCCAACTTGGTCAATACGGTCAAAGGTTATGCTGCTCACGAAAGCACTTTGTTTGAAAAAGTTACCAATGCTCGTGCTTCAGCTATGCGTGCTGGTAACATCGCCGAGAAAGGTGAGTTGGAGAATACTCTAGCTGAGAATCTTCGCTCCGTCTTTGCTGTCGCCGAAAATTATCCAGAACTAAAGGCCAATGAAAACTTCTTGAAACTCCAAGAAGAATTGTCTGATACCGAAAACAAAATTCAAGCCGCTCGCCGTTTCTACAACGGTAATGTCCGTGATTTGAATATCGCGATTGATTCTTTCCCACAAAATATCGTAGCCAAATTCTTTAACTTCTTGAAAATGGAATACTTTGAATTGGAACAGGATTCTGTGGCTAAGGAGCCGGTCGTTGTTGATTTCAAATAGTATTTTATTTTCCCCCTGTCTGTCATTCCCGCGCAGGTTGAGTTTGGGTTAGGTACCCAAACGAAAGACCTTTTGAGATAGAATTGAGTGATAACGAAATTATATCCAAAAGGTGTACTGCTCCTGTAAGGAGGGAAATTCCAGTATTTTTAAGACTTTCCTCACGGAAAGGTCGCCTGGATTCCTGGTCAAGCCAGGAATGACAACCAAGAGAGGTGTTTTGCTTTTTACACTTTAAATTATCCTTATGTCCCTATACTCTCAACAAGATAAAAACGTTACCCGCACTTGGTTTCTCATGACCATGTTTTTGGTTGTGGTTATTGCTATCGGCTGGGCGATTAGTTATCTTTACGGTCGACCGGAAATTCTCTACATTGCTGTAGGTTTTAGTCTCCTTATGAACTTTGTGAGTTACTGGTATTCTGACAAAATTGTTTTGACTATGCATCATGCGAGACCAGCTAGTGAAGCTCTAGAACACGATCTCATCAACATCGTAGAAAATCTTTCTATCACCGCTGGTCTACCAATGCCCAAAGTCTATGTCGTAAATGACCCCGCCCCAAATGCCTTTGCCACCGGACGTGACAAGGAACACGCTGTGGTCGCAGTTACCTCAGGACTTTTGACTACATTAAATAAAACAGAATTAGAAGGAGTAATCGCACACGAGTTGTCTCACATTGGTAATCGCGATATTTTGCTCAGTACCGTCGTTGTGGTCTTGGTTGGTTTCGTCACAATCTTGTCTGATATGTTTTTGCGCGGATCATTCTTCCGCGATCGGGATAGTGATAATAAACTCGGTGGGGTCTTGTTTATTGTTGGAATCGTGCTAATTATTCTCTCACCAATTGTCGCCCAGCTCATCCACTTTGCTATTTCCCGCAAGCGTGAATTTTTGGCCGATGCTTCCGGAGCACTACTCACCAGATATCCCGAAGGTTTGGCCGATGCTTTAAAAAAGATTTCTGCTTACAATGGTCCAATGATGACCGCCAACAATTCTACTGCCCATCTCTTTATCTCCAATCCGTTTGGTGGAAAAGTTGGAGCTATTTCTAAATTATTTATGACCCACCCGCCGATGGAGGAGAGAGTCAAAGCACTAATGGGGGAGAAGGAATGAACCCCGTTGTAGAATTCGGCGTTAAAATTGTTTTTGTCAAAACAGATTTTAGTGTAAAGCTAAAGTCTGTTTTGCTAATTAGCTTATCAAAGCAATAATTGAACGCAATTTCCAAAAACGACGCCGAATCTCACAACCGGGTGGATTAAAAAGCCGCCAACGAATGCCGTTGGTGGCTTTCGTTGGCGGTTGGTGAGTTTGAGACTTACAGATAGTCTCGGTAATTCTTGTAACGCATGTCCATCTCTTGGAGTTGCGAGGCTTTCTCGAAGCGGATTAGGGCTCCCGTTGGGAGTGGTGCACCAAAGGGAATTCTATTTCCTGGGGTGGTGTAGTGTACAAGGACACCCTTTTTCCGGCAAACCTCAACGACTTTTAATGTACCATATTGCTTGATTGATCCGGTATTGCCGCACTCGAAGACAGAGTTTCCAGAATGAATTGGGGTCTGGTTGACGATTCTGCACCAGCGATGCTTGTCCACGTGGATTTTGCATCCCGGCACGATATTCTTTTTCTTCCCCTTTTTCTTTCTGATGCGTTGCATGATGCACCTCCTGTTATGATTGCGGGTTATGGGTTAAAGGACTAGCTCAAGAACTTTCTTGATTAAAAGATAATACATTACAATATTAATAATGTCAATTAAAATATTGACCCAATACAAAATATGGCCTTATTTAGCCATTATTTCTTTGTCTTAAATTGGAAAATGTTAATATACTTGACAAAAAGAGTAAAAGGGTGTATAGTATTACCAGAATCAAACAACGTCCAAATGCTTAAAGAAAGGAGCAGGACATGAACCCTTGTGAAAAGCGTTCGGTGCCAAGAGCACCACATTGATGAACGCGGGATGGTACTTCGGTACACATCCTGACATACTAGGAGGTTATTCGTTACCTCGACAAAAAAGACGAGCCAGAGGGAAACAGATCCCTCACCACTTGAACTTTTTGTTACCATTTTTCTTCAAGGAAATAAAAATTTCTAGAATAAAAAAAGGTGAGTCGATGGAGAAGGCAGGGTCTCCAAAAACCCCAGGGCACGATGTCTCTGGGTTTTTTAATTCCAATTTTTTCTGGATAATAGACAAAATACTCTGAAGTGCTATACTTTTTTATGAAGTTATTTACTAAAATAACCCTTATTAATTTTTAACAAAAAAATGATTAAAAAGATTCTTTGGGTAGTTATTGTGTTGGTGGTTGTTGTTGGTGCAGTCTCATGGTTTAAAACTAGCACTCCAACCGGAGATATTAAGATCGGTGGTTTGTTTGCCATGACTGGCAAGTGGGCAGTTGGTGGAGAAACAGAAGCCAACTTTATCAAAATCGCTATTGATGAAATCAACGCTGCTGGCGGTATTAACGGTAGAAAAATCAACTTCATTTTGGAAGATGATAAATGTTCTGGTAAGGATGCTGTATCCGCTGCAAGTAAATTGATTAATGTTGATAAAGTAAAATTAATTCTTGGACCAAGCTGTACTGCCGCCGCTACACCAGTTGTAGCTGTGACTGACGAAGCCAAGGTTTTAATTGTGGCGGCTACCGTGACTGCCAAGGGAATTTTTGATAAGAATAAATATGCTTTCCGAACCTCACCTCCATCCACTGATGCAGCGGCTTTGATTGGAGAGATTGCCAAATCAAAATACAATTTGAAAAATGTTGCTATGCTCACTGAGAGTACTGACTTCTCACGTAGCTGGTCTGGTGACTTCGCAAGTAGTTTTGAAGCCAAAGGTGGAAAGATTGCCATGAAAGAAGAGTTTGTTACTGGTACTACTGATTTCAAAACCGTACTTTTGAAAATCTCTAGTGACAAAACTATTGATGGTGTTTATCTCTCCGCTCAAACTCCAGCCGATGCCGCTGTCATTGTAAAACAGATGAAAGAGATTGGTTTGTTGAAGAGAGTGCAAATAATCGGAAATCCAACCACTATCGATCTACCAGTCAATGATGCTTCTGGTAAAGCTTTGCCAGCTTCTGCTTATACTGTTATTCCATTTGCTGACAACCAAGCTTTGTTAAAGAAGTATGTCGACAAGTATGGTACACAGCCTGGTTTCCAATTCTTCTATACTGCTGCCAACTATGACATGGTTTATATCATGAAGAACGCAATTGAAAAATGTGGAGAAAGAGATGTAACTTGCGTTAAGAACTTTTTGATCAATGATGTTAAGGATTGGAAAGGTCAGGTGGCCAACTGGTCATTTAGTAAGAATGGTGATCCAATCGTTTCTCGCGGAAGTTACAGAGAAATGAGTATTATTGATGGAAAGAAGGTTTTTACAGAGATTAAATAATAACAATAAAAATTAGGACGCTCGTAGAGGGCGTCCTAATTTGCTATAATAGGATTATGACAAATAAAGAGGAATTATTAAAACAAGCCGATGATAGTAAGCACTGGGAAAAAAGACACAGTCCGGCGCAAGAGTATTTGAAATTAATTAGTAAAGAGACAGGAGAAATAAAAGGCAAAAAGATTCTTGATGTAGGTTGCGCTGAGGGTATAGAGGTTGACGAATTTTCTTCATTGGGTATGGATGCGGAAGGGGTAGATATCAAACCAGAATTTATTCAAGCCGCACAAAATAGATTCCCTAACAATAAATTTAAAGTTGGTAGTGCCGAAAAATTACCTTATAGCGACAATGGGTTTGATGTGTCTTTCTGTTTAAATACTCTTTTTTATACCGACATCGAAAAAAGTATTCCTGAGATGCTGAGGGTAGTAAAGTCAAATGGAATTGTTGTTTTTAGTTTTGATACGGAAATATTTAATTTTGATGAAAACAAAGTATTCCACAGTGAGAGTTTTGACCATTTAGAAAAAGTCGTGTCTGATAATGGTGGAGAAATCAAATATACTGGAGAAAAAGAGGAGAGGCTAGACGAGACTCCTTTTAGACACAAGCACACTTTCTATAAAATCATTGTTGGTAAAAAATAAAAACAATTGAAAAAGCCGCTGGCGGGATGTACTAGCGGTTTTTTGAATAAAAAAATTAAGCTAATTCTAAAATAATAACCGTAGCGATACCCATCACAATACCAACAATCTGGAGTGGGGACAAAGTCTCTTTGAAGAACAACCAGCTAACAATAGCCAAGCTAATAATATTAAAAATGACCAAGAGAGTGGAAGCGACGGCAATGTTTTCAAATTTAAAACTCTGCGCCATAAAGTTTAGACCAACGAGGTATATCGCAAGACCGATGAAGTAAAACATGTAGGTGTTGGTCGCCACCCATTTCTTCATCAAAATATCACCGCAGGTCAGGACCACACCGCCAATAGCTAAAAGTATTAATGAAGTGTTCATATATTTATTATGTAAGAATTATAGCCGATATTGGTTGTTCTGTATAGAAAAACACCCGCGAGTGCGGATGTTTTTGTTTGCTATTTCTTAGCCTTCTTTGGTTTCTTTGCTTCTTTCTTGTGTGAAATTCCTTTTGCCATATGTTTTTTAAATGAGGAACTAATAACCAGATTGGGATAGAGATATTATAGCATAAAAAATTTGGGGTGGGGGATTCGGTCACGAGTCACTAAATATTTTGGAAGTTTTTCAACTTCCAAAATATATAAGTGCTCGCGACCCCGGCTCGTGGTTTTGTTCGCTAGTGGCACCACTCCGGGCACTTCCATTTTCTAACACAGAAGACTGTGAAGAAAATTTGGTCGCTCACAAAACATCACTGCGCCTTTCGAATCCCCACGCAAGTGATTCCCATCACTTGCTCACTCTCCGCACATTTTAAAAAACCGCACTGATGGCGGTTTTTTAAAATGTGCGGGGGTCTACGGGTTCCGACCAATAGCGGTCAAGCCCTGTAACGTCATTTTAACACTTTTGATAATATAAAGTCGATGATCTTCGAGTGTGTATAAAGGTTACATATCTAACACAGAGCCTGGGTAAAAAGGTTACAGATCATTGTCACTTTTTGACCTATTAGGTTCCCGAGTGGCTTTTTCTGGCACTGAAGGTCCCGGACAAATATAGGTTGTCGATTTTACATTCTTAATCTTTCGCAATAATTTTGCTAATGGGACACCCGTTCTTTTGTGTTCCTCAATCATATCTGCTATCTCGTCACCAGAAATTGTTGTACCTTCATCAGCTTCAACTAATGTCTGTAAATTAAACTGTTTTTTATCATCCTCTCCACTATTTTTCATATTATCAAGTAATTCCTCAGAACTAAAGCTATCAAACAATGATTGCATACCAGCACCCAATGTTGTTCTAAATCTTAATCGATCAATTTTTTCATCCTTAACTCCAAAACAAAATTCATCATAGTTAGCAAAAGGTATATGGAAACCGTTATAATTAATTATTACTAAACCATCAACTTTCATTTGAAAATGATAATGCGGAAATGTCCCATCATATTTATCTTTATGGCCAACCCTGTCATTTTTTGAACAGGAAAATGACCATTCGAGGTTTTTGTATTTTATTGTTTCTTCAATAAACTTATTGGAAGATCCTTCTTCAACTAAGTCGTTTATATTAATCATTGGCGATTCTATATTTGCTATCCAACGTAAATAAGCGTTCATTTGGTGAAAGCTTTTATTGTTATAAAGTATTGGAAAATGTTTCTTTTTAAAACCGTTCGGTTTTAGGAGCCAGTGCAGACAAGGTTTTTTATCAGAAAAATGCGCAATGTCATTATTACAATAGTGGCACTTACCCTCACTTAGTGATGACTTCAATTCTTCAAAATCTTTTTTCGCAAGTTCTTGTTGCTCTTTACCTTTTTCTATAATCTTATCAAGGGGTAGACTATTCAGTGCTTTATTAAATTTATCTAAGTCCATGTTCATTATCTTACAATACCAAAACTGTTTAATATTTTACCAACTATGTAATAACACAGTGGATATAGAAT
>Ga0194053_10000356_pt1 | contig 35459 bp, 31 predicted proteins | sample SepL228m_MetaG_FD_161684 | JGI IMG/M metagenome (GOLD analysis project Ga0194053, IMG submission 161684) | Anoxic zone freshwater microbial communities from boreal shield lake in IISD Experimental Lakes Area, Ontario, Canada - Sep2016-L227-8m | ecosystem: Environmental > Aquatic > Freshwater >... | reverse complement strand
GATTGATCCATGCGTACGCTTTTTCGTGCGATTCGAATGAAAAGATCGGGATGGTTATTGTCGCGATATTCTCTTCGACTTGACTCAAACTCACTATATGTGAATCATTCATGATGATGTTCATAATTCATCAATCATGCGTTATCCACAGCTTCAGGGGAACCTATCGACCTTTAGGCTCATTTCCCTGGGAACTCGGAATCATTTGAGGCTCATTATGTATGGGACGAGACTAGCTATTGACTCTAGTAAAGTATTTGCTATACTAATCAATGTCAAACCTTCCCCCATACGGGGGAATTCTTGTTTATAGGGCAATTTGATCCTTAAGCTTCTTGAGATTGATGTACTTGGCCCTGTCCAGTAGCTCCTTCGAAATATGACCTTTCGTAGACATGACTATGACTCGTTTCTTCTGAGCCTTAACTGTATCAATAAGAGCTGCGAAATCACTGTCACCGGACAATAAAATAAGCGTGTCGAAATTATTGATATTACCAAGCACATCAATCGTAAGTTCTACATCAAGATTACCCTTCCATTCAAAAGTATTATCTTCAAGTCTGATTCTCTTAACTTCCTTTGCCTTTACGATGTACCCGAGATATTCAAGTCTTCTAATGAATGAATTTTGTTTTTCATTATCACCGACTCTACCAGTATAAAAATAAATACCCTTAAGATCACACTCTCCGGTGAAATATTTCTTTAATTTTTCGTAATCAACTTTCCAACGCAAAGTCTGCTGTGAATATAAAATATTCGCGGCATCGATGAACACATAGACGCGACCAGATACGAACTACTTTATCATGAAGCAATTTTAACCTACTTTACCCAATATTAGAAGACCTGTTGTGATAAATATTCTGAATAACCACAATTCTCAATAATTAGCTCATATTTACATTGAGATTTTTAATCCCAAAGTCGGTAAAATATATATTGCCCAAGCTCCAAGTTTATTTGGATCTGCCAACCCTAAATAGAAATACCTAATCAAATAGTTTCCTCCATCAAATCCTCTAAATCCAATATTTTTTATTCATATTGATAAATTATTTGATAGTAATACATTGCATTTTACACCAACCTCCCCGCTTTAATAACATGCTCCACGAGGGTGTATGTATATCCCATTTCGCTGTTGTACCATGCGGGCAATTTTTCCCTGTTTTTTGTCATATGCCGAAAATTATAGCATGAATTCGATCTTTAAATCTCCGATCGCCCGTCTTCCAAAATCGCAAAAAATTGTGATCTCGGAAGGCGAGCGAGGATTAAAAATTCTTGTCAAAGTCCGTTAGTAAACATCATAAACAAACGCTTGTTTAATAGCAAGCGTCAAAATACGGCCTGTTTAATGGCCTTATTCCGCCTTTTCTTGCCACTCAATCTCCCCATCCGACTGAAGTGCTTCTTGCCGTATTTACGGACGGTTGTTGAACCACCTTTTCGGCCAAGTTGCTGTGCCGCTTTGTTTTTCACAGAAGTATTATAACAGACGATTGTTAGCAATGAATAGCCCTTGTTCTCGGTATTTTATATTTCTTCGCTCTAAGATTTCTCGGAACATTTCTAAATGCATCGTATCGGCGCTGTAAGTCGGGACCAGTCATCATGGTATAAATCATTGAGCTCTCCAAGCTAGAGTGACCAAGAATGTTTGAGACATCGGAATTTGATCCACCTTTATTTACAATATCGCGTCCCATATAATGTCGCATCGAGTGAACATTCATTGTTGGAATACCGGCACGATTTGAGTTGGTACGCAACATTTCAGCGACATTGAAGATGGTCATTCTTTTTCCTCGGACATTGTTTTGTCCACATTTAGAGATCGATATAAATAAAGCATCAAGATCTTCAAAAGTAAAAAGTGAAAACAAATGTCTTCGTTTTTTGACCCATCTCTTGAGAAGAGCATTCGTGCTTGGTGTCCAGAATATTTCGCGGATCGGACGACGTCCACGAGATTTTTCAGTCCTGATCAGGTCTGTTCTCTTGCTCAAATTTAGGTCGCTTACATTAAGTGATAGTATTTCTCCATTTCTTGCGCCAGTATCCCATAGCAATGCCATCAAAGCACGATTTCTAATATGATGCGGTTTGTTATCCTTTGGTATGGAATTAATGAGTTTTCTATATCCCTGTTCTGTTGCAATACGTGGTATGTTGTACTCCTTACGCGGAGTAGGTATAAGTGATTCGTTAATCACATTGAATTTTTGTAGGTTATAAAATTCGAAGAATTTCTTGAGAGCCAATGTGACAATAATAATGCCGTTCCGCTTCCAGCCGAGATCTTTCATCATATTCAAATAGTTCATCACATCATTGAGCGTGATGGATTCTATGTGCGGATTGCGCAAATAAAGGCAGAATATTTTGAGTACCTTGTCATATCTAACTACGGTATGACCGGATACCTTGATCTGTCTCCAATTGCTGAATTCATTTATTGCGTCTTTGAGTAACATAATGGCAACCAAAAAGTCCACTCGATGCTACTCAAAGTGGACTTTTGGTGGCTGTCAGCTCAGAGAGCGTCTTGCCATTCCCTAGCTAGGGAGACATAGCCTTGCGGTCATGTCATTCATTATCTTACTGTATTTGTCTCGAATAGCAAGGTAATGATTTTGTTAAAAGTCCATTGGTAGCATCTGGCCATACAGGCCTGATCCCTTTCGGGTACAATGGAATAATATTCAGTTGTCACTACATCCTAGTGTAGTGTTGTACCATTGTCAAGAAGGATATTTCATTATCTAGTTATATAAAATACAAATATCTATTTAGTCAATAAGAATAAGGGTATTTTGGTGATTCCATAAAAAAGTCGCATCACTTTTCGGGTAATGCGACAGACTTTTTGCAAAAAAGAGTAGGCTATTCCAGTCTTTTACGCACATACTCCAAATAGGCAACAATTCCGGTATCCAAGGCAGGAATTTCCCTATTATTGCCGATCTCAACAGGTATTGAGACCCTAGGATTGCTATCCAAAAGCTCCCCGATCGTGATTCTGCGTCCATCAAGTCTTGTGACTCTAGCGAAGAGCTTAATGCTCATGTCCAAGCAGAACCTAGACAGATCGAGGGCGTTGCCTACAGGCAAACTTGCCCATTCCTCAATCTTGCCGAACGGCAGGATGTATGGATAGGCATAGCTGAAACCATCTACTGTTTTGACCGGCATGAAGCCTTTTGGCACTTGCTCGCCAAGGATGCGACCACAATTATGAACGAACGGAATGAGGTCATGGTCGGGAATCCAATCAATTAGGTTTTCGACTGGATTCACAATAACAATCTCACCGTTAAATGCTTGCTTGATAGTCTCCTTTGCTCTCGTGCAACAAAAACCAATGATGACTGTTGTGACATCTATGCCGCGAATGTTCAGTTCGTTATTAACAAAACGAAATGTGCCACCAGTGAAGGCTCCGTCCTTGATGAGGATGGTGCATCGGCCTGTAATCTTGCGAGCCAATTCATCAAACTGTTTGTCCAATGGATCAAAGCCCGGCCGAGGACCATGGCCGATCATTACCCCATTCGTATTGAACAGTCGGTTAATATTCAGGGTCAGATTTTCTCCATATGGATTCGGATCAGTGATTTCAGGGCAAGTGCTGATTACCACCTGCTTGCTCGAATCAATGAGGCGACTTTCAACTTCCTTACGAACCTTGAGCCTAAGCTCACCCATGTCGATAGTTTTTATCGCCATTTCTGGTAGAGCACGCCGCATCTTTTCGAAGAGACATTTGTGGAAGCGTGCGAATATCGGATCATCCTGACGCGGAACCGTAATGTTCCGTGAGCGGAACGACTGAAGGCGACTTGCTACATCATGGGTAACCACATAGGTCCCCTGAGTAGGCGCCGTGTTGGCAGATTTCATTGAGACCTCCTTGTTTGTGGTTGACCAAAATTTCTACGTTCAAAGAACACATCTCACTTATTCTATATCGGAATCAGCGAGAGTGCTAATTATTTTTCCTCACCCTTGAGACGATCGATCATCATCTTGTAGCCACCACATCCTTCCTTGAGCCAACGGTTGATCTTAGTGATCGTCACTGGTGACTCGCCGGATTCTTCTTGAATCTGTGAGAATGGAATACCCGCATCAAGTTTCTTCGCTACCTCCCATCGCATAGCAAATTCACGAAGATCTCTTTCACTCATAAGATCTCGGAAAAATGCCTTTAGCTCGTCTTCATTTTTTAGCGATAAAAAGACCTTGATCAAATCAGGAGATTTTTTCTCAAGCTCTGCCCATATTCCATTTTTCTCTTCGTCAGTCATATGATGTTTGCTATAATCATACCACTTATTTTTGATGCAATAAAGCGGAAGGACATTACTTAATGTTAAATTAGTATGGTAATTATACAGCATGTCTTCTTATTCCATTGATCCATTCAAAGCTGCAAGAAAAAATGCCCATATCTGGCATGGGGAAAATGCGACCATTTGGTACAACGAAAAGCTTGATGGGGCATTCTCTGTTCTAGTGCTCTATGAATTCAGAGATAAGAAGCGCCGGTTGTTTCTGGAAATCAATGATAAGGAACGTGCTATTGAGTTCAAGAATGACGAGTTGATGTCAGAACAATTCACTGTATTGCTTCAGGAAATACGAACGATTGAGAAGATGCTGGCGGAATCAATTCATCTTTCAGGATCATTGCCATTCTAGGAAAAAGGACTGCTCCGAAGAGCAGTCCTTGAATGGCGCTTAGGCGAATTTAAGAATTCGCGCTAGCTCCCATTGCGGATTGTCCATGATCTTGCGATAGAACCATGGAGCAAGAACACTGGCAAAGAACATATTCCCCGCCAAATGTCGTAGCGTAAACGGTATCTGTCCGACGATCGCCTCAACCCACGGCTGTCCATAGAGAAGCGGTCCCATGAGCACTCCGGTTATGAGATCGAAGAACAATGTGCCGACCACACTGGCGAGGACAAAGTTCCATGCTGAAGCTGAGCGACTCTTGAAGAAGAATGCTCCCAAGATGCCGACTGCACCGTAGGTCAAGGCAGTGATTATGGTCCACGAGCCCGCCTTGCCGACGATGATGTCAAGCAAAACAATACTCAATGCGCCATAAAGACCACCAACCCACGGACCGTATGCTTTTGATCCTGCCAATTCCGTCGCCATCAAAGGCGAGACATTCCACAAGCCCAAGAGTGGTGAGAGGAGGCGGAAGATGAGCGTACCGACGAACCCGGCTGCATATTTCGGCAAGCCGGCCAACGAATGAACTATATTATTTTTCATAATATGTGCGGGATTACTTATAAACCCACACAGCGTACCCTTTGAGGATTCATGCGAAACAGTCGCATGGCCTGACGCGGGCAAACCGGCGTTATGCCGGGGTGTACGAGATCGGACTTTGATTCTTTCGACCGAAGGAATCAATACCGTTGCGCGACAGTGAGGGATTCACACCCTACTTCATCGTACACGCTGTATGTGCGTTAAATATAACATACCTTTATCAATATCGTAATCGTCCATTCAATCATTAATATTTTGTGAAGGAATAATTATGGAATTGAGATGCTCAAAAAATTTACCTTTTGCATTTCCATATTCACGCTCATCTTTTCCTTCAAACTGTTCTTTGAGCGTGTTAAGTTCCGACACTACTTCAGGATGATTTTTCAGATACTCTCTTTGCGTAACAAAATAATCCCCGAATGAACCAATGATTGTCAGTTGTATATCAAGATTTCGAGGCACATCTTTGAAGCATGCAAATCCTTCTGGCCAACTATCAGCCCGATGCGCTTTATAAAGAGTCGTGAGAATCTCCATTGTTCTCTCGAAATCCTCTGGCTGTACCCTAATATTTATATCAAGATCGCCTTTTGAAATTGATCCGGGAATAGATGTGCCACCGACGTGTTCGATGATTGCATTGGGGAGATTTTTAGCAAGATGTTCTTTCTCGGCACCGAAAAGTGCTTTTACTTTATCTGCTATATCATCTGTCTTTATGAATTTTACAACCGATTCCTTTTCCATACATGTAATCCTATCAGATATATTCATATTAGTCAGGCTTGTGTTTTATGTCCGCTAACTTTGACAGATTTGTATGTTTTGCGATTAGTATGGTAATATTTACACATGTTAGAAAAATATCTACAAGACATCGGTTTAAGCGAGAAGGAGGCGGCTGTCTATATAATGCTCATTCAGGTTGATGATGCCTCAGTGATTGACATTGCGAAAAAGACGAGTATCAACCGCACAACTGTATATATAGTATTGGAGTCTCTCGAAAAAAAGGGCCTAGTCAGCGAAACTACTCTAGGCAAAAAAACTCACTACCAAGCCGATCCTCCAGAGCGGTTGGAGACCTATGTTCAAAGACAAAAAGTTACACTCGATGAATATTCAAAGAGATTAGTCGATGTTATACCTCAAATCAAGAGTATACAACGAGAGACAGGTGTAAAGCCGATAGTAAAATTATATGAAGGCAAGGAAGGAATCATTTCTCTCAACGAAGAGCTCTATGAGAACAATGATGAGGGTGGAACTGCCTATCTATTGTATTCACGTGATCTTCTTGATTCAGTATTTTCAGAAGATGATATCGGAAAATATAGAAAGGTTCGCCTACAGAAAGGCGTTAAGACAAAAGTATTTTATAACTCCACTAAGGAAGAACGGCCTTCAGACGATACCGGCGAACGAATGAAAATTGATGAGAAAAAATATCCGATTACTTGCGATATCTCAGTATACAAAGATAGAGTACGAATCGGCATACTTGGGAAGAAATTATCTGGTATCTTTATTAGGAGCCAAGATTTGGCAGATACATTGCGAAGCTTATTCAATTTTGCTTTCGATTCATTGAAGAAATAAAAGGGGGCTCAGTTGAGTTAACAACTGAGCCCTTGATGATTGCTTGAGCGCCTATCTATTTGATTTGCCCGACCGTCGCGGTCGCGCAGACGCAGAGCCGATCTTCGGTTCCACAGAGCTTATCCTCGAAATGACTTCGCTGATGACTGTGGTGCCGTATGATGAACTTTTTGAAGGACGACACAATCTTTTTATCGATCGTCATACAATTGCGAGTCCGGGGTTTAACTAATCACCCATATGACCATCCTTTCATTTTACTGTCTGCTATCCAACGACTGAAGGAACCGACAAACCTTGGGCTTATCACATCCTCTCCTCATGCCAATGAGGTCCATGAGGAGAGGATGCTTACGCCTGGGTTAGTCGCTCATTGCGTCCTCCTTTCGTTTGGATTTTGGATGGCACGGTTTTAAGGGCAATTGAAATCTTTCTGCCCACCACCCATTCCGGAGACAGTTTAGCAGATGTATTGGATTTGTCAAGTTTTTATGTCAGAATTACCAATATCCCCATAAATAGAGCCGTAGTATCATTAAACAAGCCGTATTTCACACTTTTTACATGTTTTTGATAGAAAACAAAAAAGTTTTAGTACGAAACTAATTACAACTTTGTCAAAATTATTTCTGTATTGTCACCACAATATTACTTTCGCAGTGCCCAAATAGCTATATATTACAAGGGTATATTGGTATTAGCAAATACAAAGTGTCATTTCCACTTGACAAAATAATGCTATCTGCTATACTGCACACCAGAACAAACGACATGTAAAGGGAAGGCCGTTGCAAAGGAATTTGAAAAATACACATAAGGATCTGACATCCTAACATAAATGTCAGCTGTTATTGCGAGTCGGTTCGTCACCGATTGCGCTCTCAGTGAAAAAGAGCGGGGAGGACAAGACATGAGTATGTCGACCTTCGACGCCGAAGAGCTTGTCGAGGCTTGCGCCGCCGGATACGTGTCACGGACACACCCGGATGTGCAGACCGCGGTCAAAGTGATCGGCGAGAAGAAGGCGAACGACATTCTCAGCGCCAAGACCTCCGACTATGATGCCCTCCAAAGGTGCGTAGCCGGATGTTACGGAGCTGGGAGTCGCCGCTGAACTTCTGAAGGATCGCTCTAACCTTCATATCAGAAGAGCGTGAATGTCACCGTTTGAAATGGTGAGGCTCACATGCAGTGTGCGGCGGAGGAAGCCGATAAATTCCTAGGCAATCGCAAGATTGCCCTTCCATCAAGTTCACGAAGCGATTCGCGGACTTGAAGAAGAAAGTTCTTTGAATAAAAAAGTGTCTGCACTATCTCGCGCCTCAAACCTCTTAAATTATATTTAATAAATGGAGGCGCGGCATAGTGCAGATACTTCGCAGGTATCCAAGCACGCAGACGGCAGATAGCCGCCGGCCTCACGCCTCTCTGGTTCCGAAGTCATCGGAATTACAGTGTGGCGAGTGAAGGTGGAGGAGGAGCGAAGTCTCCTCTGGTCCACCGAACAGTTGTGAGGGTGTGAGGGGTTCCAGATGGAATCTCTGAAGCTTCCGCTTCGACACACCATGGAACTTCTTCATCGGAGATTCCAAGACGCCGCAGCGGGTCCACAAGCCCTGCGGGGAGATGCTCCAACGAAGCGCTCCGGAGGGCGTGCGGACCGCACTGGTCCCCTCCCCCCAGCTCCGCGAGGAGTGGCGGGAGAAGCGCCTGGCCCAGGGTTTCTGGAACGCGGCGTTTGCGAACGCCAAGCCGCTCGTGAAGCCTGCGATGCAAGTCGCGGTTCACGAACCGGCCCCCGCTCTCGCCGCATAGGCGGTGGTAGCGGGAAGACTATGGATGTCTCTAACTCCCGTAATTCTCTGGGGAAGCTCCAGGGCGCCTGACAAGCGGAAACCGTTGGGATGATGCAAATCGTCCCGCTGTTAGCGAAGTGTGTACTTCGCCTGATGAGTCGGAAACGACGAAAACAGTAAGTTCTTTGAATACATAGAAATAGCCTGCATGACAAATTGTTCTGAAATATTTTCAGGCCAGCTTGTTGTGCAGGCGTGCGCAGGCGCCATTGCATGGAAAAGCCTAAGGGTGTATCGCATACGGGCACAGGTTGTGACGTATTCGCGAAGGACTCTCAAGCCCAGTTCATTCACCTCATCCAAAAGAGGATGTTGTCGAAAGTAGGGGTATGACTAACTCGCATTGTCGTGCGGGATACCTTACTGGAATGAACATGGTGTGTCTGGAGCTCTAAGTGTGAGGGAATAGGTCCTTGCATTGAACGAGGTGACACTCGAGAGAATCTCCTTAACATCATTGGATAACCAAGAGAAAGCTCCGGTCAGGGGCACTCGTATGGCGATTCCAAACTGCGCATTCAATTTCTAAACCATCAACCCTCAACGAAAGGACACTTCATGAGCATATCTTATGGATCAGCAACGGTTCAGTTCCCCGGTTTCAAGGCGATTCGCTTTACGACCGTGGACGATGTGATGTGCTTGTCATATCGCTTCGGTTGGTGGAACTGCGTCACTCTTCCGCGCAGAGGATTTATCCTCGAGTCGGAGAGACGCAGGCTCTCGCGAAAAGAGCGGAGCGCGCTTCGTACACTTTCCAAAAAGTGGAACAAGCGTTCACGGCGAGGCGCCGACTATCGCCTCATCCCGGCCTTCAGAACTATCCACGAGGAAAGTTACTAGGCCGCACGGGTTTGCAGATTACCATTAAAATCTGCACTTTATTGGGCTTACAACGATTGTGTTGCCGGCCCACAGAGTTTAGTTCTTTAAATTCAAAATCATCTGCGCAAATAGTGCTTGAAAAACACAGACTTCGCCCGGACCGTCATACGAAAGAAGCTTGACCGTTGTCTCGATCAGCTTATCGACTGCTTTTTCTTGATATGGTTTAAGATCAATACTCATAAATTTGTTTATAGACATCTAAGATTTTTTGCGGAATAGGCTCAAGCGTTACATTGTCCCAACCTTTGAAGTCCTTCTTATCAAGCCCGAGGGGGTCAAGGGTAAAGCAATAGAGAATCTTATCTCCTTCAAGCTTATCCAGCTCCTTCTTCAAGTCTTTGAGATCAGCACGTTCAAGCGCGTAATACGCAGCGAGAATTTTATTGCCACGCTGGAATATTCTGTATTCATTTTTGGTTTTTATCTCATCAAAGATATTCTCGCGCAGGCACAACATTTCCGTGCATTCCTCGGTGATCTTTTTCTTGGCATCGTCTGGATTCGAAGTGTTTTTTACAAACCTTGTCTTGAAGTATTTAAGAGAGCCGCCTAGACCACCAATATCCTTATCTCTAGAAGTCTTGTAACCATTGATGGCTTTTGTGACTCGAGGATAGGTAACATTATCACAAATATTATTTTCATTGTTCGTACAGACAATGAATGATCGGCTTCCTTGGTCTGTCTTATTTAGTTCGAGTACGGCATGAGCGGTTGTTCCAGAACCTGCGAAGAAATCTACTATTATCGAATCTTTAATCGGAGACATGCCAATCAGTCTCTTGATTAGTTCGATATTCTTCTCCCCATTTTCGAAATTCCATTTTGAGTCACCTTCCTGAAGGTCACTCCAGTTTGAATCGAGTCTTGTGATATCTGAAGCTTCAAGTTTATATTGTGGCTTCCCTGTCGGGCTTTGCCTTAACATCCCATTCTTGATTAATTCTTTAGTTTTGCTTTCTTCAAACATCCAGTGTCTACCTTGTGGTGGTCTATGACCAAATATTTTGTATTCCATTGTTTTACGAATGCCAGGAGCATCAAAGGCATGCCACCTTTCCTCCTTTCTCTGAAATTTAGTGGGGATGACAACTTCAGCATTTGGCATCGCATAAAACAACACTGTCCCATGGCCCAAGTTCAGGCTCCGAGCATATTCTCGCTCTTGAATATTTTTCTTTACACGCGAGACAATAATTGAATTGCGGAAATTATCCTCTCCGAAAATCTCGTTACAAAGGAGTTTCAGTTGAGCAAGCTCATTGTCATCGATCGATATAAATAAAAATCCAGTATCCTTCAGGAGAGACTTTGCTAGTTTCAGCCTTTTTCCCATAAATGAAAGCCATTTACTGTGTCTAAAAACATCTTCGCGATCAACGTAACTATCGTTGTATTTAAAGTCTTTATTTCCAGTGTTATACGGCGGATCAATATAAATCACATCAACCTTCCCTTGATGCGTAAAATTCAAGACTGAAAGAGCATGGTAATTGTCTCCCTCGATCAGAATATTAATCGGCTTCGATTCATCCTTGTCAGTGATTTCTTTACCTTTGATTTCCTTCAAGATTGGCAACGCATTTTGAGCGTCTTTCTCAAACTGCTCTTTTACTTTTTCTTCGTCCCAGATAAGCCCATATTTCTTTCGGGCTTCAATTTTTTCGATGACATTAAGCAATTCTTCCTTGCTCAGTTTTGAATAATCTTTGGCCATATTTATATTTTTACATACCTTGTTGCTCGACCTCTGCCAATTCTTTTTACCTTGCCAAGCAGAACAAGCCGTTCAAGTGATTTTCGAACGGATGGCATCATAATTCCAGTCTCTCTGACAATTTCGGCCGGACCAGCCTCTTTTACCTTGGATAGATATTCCAAGACCTCATTTTGCTTCGGCGACATTGTGTCTTCATGGGTTTCTTCTTCTACAAGCACGATTGATTTGTCTGCCTGCTCTTTCACAATTGAGAAGAAGAAATTGAGCCATGGTGAGATTGTTTCTTCTCTTCCTTCAGGCTTAGTCTGACTTCTGAATGTTGCTTGCGATGATCGGAGTGCAAGATAGTATTGATCCTTACGTTGCTCTATGATCTGCTCATGTGAGACATATTGCGCAAATGAATAGCCTTGTCGAAGTAGGAGCAAATTCGTGAGGACGCGCGAAATACGACCATTACCATCTTCGAATGGGTGAATCTTCAGAAATTCAATGATAAAGTTAGCGATAATGAGGAGCGGATGGAAGCGTTCTTTTTCTAATGCTTCTTGTGTCCACTCTACGAGCTCAGTCATTTCTTTTTGTGTAAGATATGCTGGCGTGGTTTCGAACATAATCTTTGCCACGTTTCCTTTGGCATCAAGAACGCCGACAAGATTTTCCTTATGCTTATATTCTCCACGATGTAAATCATCTTTGTTTAAGTATTTGAGAAGTTCTTTATGGAGCGAAGCAATAATGCTCTCGCGCAGTGGCAAGTCTTTATAGTTATCAAAAACATTTTTTAATGTCTCGAGATAGCCCTGCACTTCTTGCGAATCTCGATCAGAGAATTTTTGGATTGAGAATCCTTCCATGATTTTTTTCACTTCTTCGTCAGAGAGCTTCGCTCCTTCGATACGTGTAGAAGCGCCGGCAGATGTTACGAGCACCGACTTGTGAAGATTGGTGATTGCCTGAGGTGTCATGCGAAGACCAACACGAAAGGCTCCCTTGATTTCATCAATCGCTGCCAAAAAAGCAACGATGTGGGAATCGGGATTTTTAATTCTGTGATCAAATTTTCGGCTATTATCTTCCATGTTTTTACTGTTAATTTCTAACAACCTAGATTTTATCAGTTTTTAACATATAAAGCAACTATAGCCTCAAATTAGCGACAAAACCCTTATTTTAAGGGCTATTTTAACCCAATAGTGGATTATCAGTTGTGCCTGAAAAAGCCTCAATGTCGATTTGAAATACATTTTACCTATCGATAACTACTTCCCCGCAAACGGCTGGCTAGTCTCCCCTTTGCTGGCAAAGTAGAACGAGAAGGCCATTGATGCCAAGATCATGAAGTCCTTGGGATCGGATTCGACTTGCTCGTGGACTTGAACGCCCATTCGGCTCTAGTCTTTTGATCGCCTGAACGCCATGGACCTTCCACCGTACAGTCGTGTGGCCTACCGAAGACCTTATACAACTTTCCGTACGAGATGGTCATGTATCCATGACCGCTGGTACCATTAACATTCTTCGGGTTTGCACTAATAAATCTATGTTTTGTCTTCATGATCGTCACGATTGGTTAATAATTTCGACCTTTGGCAGACGGTCGCGGGCATGAAAAAATCCCGCGATTGCGGGATGATTTCAACAATCTTTAGTTGTACTTTAGACTAGTCTGCCTGCTTTTATCACATGCTCCACGAGGGTGTATGTATACCCCACCTCATTATCATACCAAGCCAAAACTTTCACCAGATTTCCACCAACAACTCTAGTAAAAGCTAGATCAGCTATAGAGGCATGCCTATTACCCACGATGTCATGAGAAACCAGCTGTTCCTCCGTCGTTGTAAAGATATTCCTCCAACGATCCTCGTTAGCCGCCTTTTTTAGCAGACCATTCACCTCCTCAGCCGTCGTATCGCGCTTGGAAATGAATGTAATATCGACTATAGAACCAGTAACTACGGGTACGCGTATAGAGATACCATCAAAAAGGCCGCCCAATTTCGGCATAACCTGAGTCACCGCGACCGCCGCGCCAGTAGAAGAAGGCACGATATTCTGCGCCGCCGCACGACCTTCACGGAGGTCTTTCTTTGACGGACCATCGACGAGGGCCTGCGAAGCTGTGTATGCGTGTACGGTATTTAGCAATGCCTTCTCGATACCGAGCGACTCGTCCAAGATGGCGATGAGTGGTGATCCGGCGTTCGTTGTGCAGGACGCATTGGAGGAAATCTTGCATGTCTCGAGCTTGTCTTCATTCATCGACATGAGAACTGTTTGCGCAGGATAGGTTTGTGCACCAGGAGCATCCTTGATCGGTGCTGTGACGACAACTCTCTTTGCTCCGGCATCTATATGAGCCTGAGCTTTCTCGCTAGAGGTAAATAGTCCGGTCGATTCCACAACGACGTCGATATCGAGCTTCTTCCACGGCAGTTTCGTCGGATCCTTCTCGCTGATGAACAATACATCAACACCATCGATGACGAGCGAGTTCGTCTTTTCATTTATTGAAATATCGAATGAACTGACGCCGTAGGCCGTATCATATTTTAACAAGTATGCAAAATTCTTGATATCTCCTAGGTCATTGACCGCGACGATCTCTATCTCCTGTCTCTCCCTAGCAACCTTCAGAAATGCTCTACCGATCCTACCGAAACCATTGATTGCAACGCGTGTTTTTTTCATGTAAATGTGATTATTCGATAAATATATTAATACAATTGGACACATATGATTGTACCATGTTCAAAATAACTTATACACAGCCCCTTGGTTGTATTCTGTATGCTTGGTGATAGTATGATGACAGAAAAAGTGGGGTGGTCTCACTTTAGATCGTAAACATAAAGATTCATATGTCAAATAATGTGTCTTCTGATTACCGTGGCAAGGCTAGTGAAGCATTAGGACGACAAGCATTTGAGGCACTGATGGAGAGAAAATTGCGTGGCAATATCCCTCGCATCATTGAAGTGTTTCAACCTGATCAAAACTCGATCGATGATCAGATGTCGATCGATTTGTTACTAAAGTTTCATACTGCGACGGAGCGAAAAATTCAGATCAAAAGTTCCGAATGGGGACGAAGGCGATATTTGTTCCAATGTGCTCGCCGCGGCATTGATCCTTTACCATGTCTCGTAGTCAATTGGAAGGATGAGTTGAAAACTGTGATCAAGAGAGCATTGCGACTCCTCAAGATCATGTTCATGCCAGTAAAGGCGAATGCGAGGAAACTGGTTCGGGAGTTCCATCAGGAATTTGAAAATGATTGGGAAGCCAAACTGGAAGTTAAATGGTGGCGCCGCCGCAAACGCCGCACTCCGCAGAGAGTGAGGATGGCATTCGCATATTAGTCACAGTACATCATCATTACGGCGGTCCCCCTGGGCCGCCGTTTTCAACCATGCAGCAGTAGGAAACCTACGCTCGAAATTGCCAAGTACTATAGCCCTTACAGAGCTGTTTTATCAGTCCTGGGCCTTCGAATATCATTCCCGTAATGAGTTGTATGAGATCTGCCCCAGCATCGAATTTTTCCTTGGCATCCATGACGGACATCACGCCACCTACGCCGATGATAGTAAACCTGCGGCCGTACGCCTCACGAGTTTTCCTTATAAGGTTCGTAGACAGCTCCCTCGTCGGCAATCCTGAAAGTCCGCCATGGTAGGTATCTGGCGCCTCCTGTCTGTATTCGAGAGAGGTATAATTCTTGTTCAGATTCCCTATCACGACACCTTGGAGTTTGTGTGTGTCGATCACTTTCAATAATGAAAGGAATTGTTCCCACGGAATATTGATCGGCATCTTGACGTAGATCGGCTTCTTGCACGGTACCTGCATGATAGCTGTGAGCAATCTGGTCAATAGATCAGCTGTGATAAATGCCTCCCCACCGTATGCATTCGGACAGGAGATATTCAATGTATAGTAATCACCGACATTTTCCTCATTCAATCTCCTGAATGAATATACATAATCATCTATACCGGCCTGTATCGTTGCGGCGTCATTACAATTGGTACGAGCTATGGAGATGCCTTGAATGAATGAACATGCAGAGGACTTCATGTCCGATGTATGTTCATCGTGCTTCAATCTCTCGATGATCCTATCAACACCATCATTCCTCAACCCCTTATTGACGAGAATACTCCGCGACTTTGGTAGACGTTTCAGACGCGGCTTCGAATTTCCCTCGCATGGTTTGGCAGTAACAGAACCGATCTCTTCGCCGCCGAGCCCTAATTCCGGCAATATACGCCCTAGACGACCATTATAATCAAAACCAGCTGACAACATGAACGGAGTGCGATATGTGATGCCGTCTACGGTCCTCGATATATTGAGGCCACGATATCCATATATCAGGCCAGTTATATAGCGGCCAAATGCAAAACTACCCAAGAATTCGCCCACACTAGTGAATAGATCATGTATCACTTCTGGATCGAACCAGAAAAGGATGGGCTTCAGGATATACTTGTACATAGGGTAAATATACCATACCGCGATGCACTTTTCACTTTACAGTATTCGTTGTACACTGTATGCATGTTTACACGTCCACTGATATATCTCGGACTTTTTGTGGGGTCAACTATCGGTAGTTTTATACCGACGATCTGGGGAGCGGGATTCTTTTCGTTGTCATCTATCATCTGCAGCATGTTCGGAGCGATGATCGGTATGTGGGCCGGATATAGACTAGCGACGTATTAGTGTGCGGCAGAATTCGCAATTTTACATTACAATTCCCCCCCCTTCCATTTTCATTTTACATTACCTATGACTGCCTACTCAAAACAAATATTCCTTTTTTCACTGAACGGCACGCTGGCGTCAGATGGTCTCCCCGTAGAAAAGGACATCGCTAACCTACTCAGTAGATTGCTAGATAATAAAAAACTGGCGATCATCTCCGGCTGCGGCTTGGCTAGGATAGAAACGCAGTTACTGAATTCATTTGATATAACTCAAGGGCGATTCTCCAACCTGTATATTTTACCAGCCTCTGGATCCAAGATGCTCCACTGGAAAGGTTCGTGGACTGAGGTATATTCCGAACATTTGGCTTCACGACAGAAGGAGGATGTGATGGTCGCACTGAACGCGTCACTACGTAAGCTCGGCTGGTCCCTACCGGCAAAGTCATATGGTTCTGTGATCCAGGATCGTGGTACACAGATCTCCTTTTCTGGACTAGGTGAGAATGCGCCGGCGAACCTGAAGCGGTCATGGGACCCTGATAGGTTATTGCGTGAGAAGATCGTCGCGGATTTGCGCACCCGCATCCCGAACTATGATGTACGTATCGGTGGTTGGACATCTATAGACATCACGAAACGCGGCGTTAACAAGGGTTTCGGTGTTCGCAAATTGGAGGAGTTACTAAAAGCTAGCGCTGAATCTATGGTTTTCATCGGAGATGCGATCTTCTCGAATGGTAATGACTTCCCCATAAAAGCTACAGGAGTTGACTGTATAACAGTAAACGGGCCTTCAGAAACGAAGGATTTGCTGGGGAGTTTTCTAGTGTGACGTATGACAAAAGCGACAAGGTGAGGCCTTGTCACTCGTCAAAATTCTCAGATCAGATCATTTTTTTCACCAATTCGCTGATGATCTTTCTCGTATCAGCGGCCCTACCATCATATCTAGAACCGAGAACAACTATAGCCACAGGATGATCACCGATACTGATGATCGTCAGCATCGTATCGCCAGCCTCGGGCGTTCTGCCAGTTTTACCGCCAATAAAATTGGGATCACTGACGAACGGATGGATGCTGACGAAATTGTGCGAGCCGTGATCGCTCGTCGTAGCTACAGAGTATATCCTCGTACGAGTTAGAGCCAAGACATCAGGTCGAAACTTGTAAAGGTATTTCGCCAGAGCCAGAAGGTCAGTAGCGCTCGCGGCATTGTGCGGATCCACACCAGAAGGATCAGCGAAATTCGATGTATCCATACCTATCTCCCAAGCATAGCTCCTCATGAATTCGAGAAAACGCGCCCTATTCGTACTGGATGCCAGCGCTTCGGCGGCGATATTGGACGAGTCTAGCAACAATGGGTACAATATCTCGCTCAAAGAAAATTTCTCATTTTCTGTTATGCCACTGCCGTCAGGAGGTGCCGCCGCCTCTTCTCTACCTATGAATATAGTAGAAGTTGCCGAGAGCATATCAGTAGCCACGAAGGCGGTGACCAGTTTGGACATGGAGGCTACAGGCAATACCCTCGTGGCATTTCTCTGCATATATATCTCGCCCGTAACAACGTCCGCGGCGATATAGGCTTCCGCGGTGATGCCGTCAGAATATACAGGGGCGATAGTGGTCGGCGATGCTGGAGTGGTAGATGCGGACGCAGTAGAACTAGCGAAAAATGATTCTTCGGGATTTATTACAGGCTCTACCGTGTCAATATTCACTGATTTCCCGTCGCTCACGATCATGTCATTCTGACTGCGACCTCCTTGCAGGTTGTCGTCGATCTTACCAGCAGATATGATGCCCAAGAGAGCCAAGCAGATGACGAGGATGACGGTCATACTTGTTCGAGAGTGCTGCATTGCATATATAGTAACATTACTGACGTTACAAGAAAAATGCTGTTACCGTAACCCACTCATGCCTCTTGAGCCCCTGCGACTCAAGAGGCATGAGTGGGTTACGGTATGTATGCACATTTGGAAAAAACATCAATAAATGCCATAATGTCGTCATGACCTCATATCGAGACATGTTCACGCTGGGCGTGTTATTTATATCTCTATATTTCGAAATATTCATGCTCATGACATATTGTGAGCACAGAAAGAAGATACGCGGCATCTCAGGTGTACGCTCTCATACTGACGAGGAATTACCCTCCGTAACGATCGTCGTTCCATGTTTCAACGAGGAAAATACCGTCGGAAAAACACTGGATTCACTACTGGGACTAGATTACCCCAAGAGCAAATTGACCATCGTCGCGGTCAATGACGGCTCGACTGACGGTACGTCTCTCATGCTCGAAAGTTATCGGAAATATAGCCAAATATCGATCCTCAACAAAGAGAATGGCGGCAAACACACCGCACTCAACCTAGCCATAGCACGATCAACGACGGAGTTCGTTGGCTGTCTAGACGCTGATTCATATGTGAGGCCTGACGCACTGACCAGGTTGATGATGAAATTTTCCAAACAGGAAGTGATGGCTGTGGTACCATCGCTACAGGTATACAGGCCTCGTTCCATAGTCCAGAGGATTCAGAAAGTCGAGTACATCATCGGCGCATTCATGAGGACGATCCTTGCAGAATTGAACGCTATGTATGTTACTCCAGGGCCATTTTCCATATTCAGAAAGAGTGTTTTCGAACAGATAGGTTATTACAAGAATGCACACAACACCGAAGACATGGAGATGGCTATGCGTATGCAGTCACATGGCATGAAGATCACCAGCGCACACGATGCGGTCGTTTTTACCTCGTCTCCAGAGACTATTGCCAAGCTCTATAAGCAGCGCGTCAGATGGACTTCCGGCTTCTTGAACAATGCACGCGACTACAAGTTCATGCTTTTCAATATTAAATATGGCAACGTCGGAATGTTCGTACTACCATTCATGATCATTTCGGCATTCTCTGTAGCCTTTGTCGTCACTGTAGTTGCTTATGATTTTGTAAATATGATGATTTCTTGGTATGTGAGATACCAGGCCATCGGTGCCAATATGTTGGAATGGACGTGGCCTTCATTTGACTGGTACTTTATGCGAACGACTCCTCTGGTGTTCTGTAGTATAGTCGCGATAGCGATCATCCTATCCGTTATAGTGATGGGTTCTAGGATGACATCTGGTAATAGGGCCAAGATACTTGAAGTCGTCACCTATGTGTGCTTATATTCTTTCATCGCTCCGTGGTGGGTTATGAGGTCCATCTACAATGTCAGCTTCCAGAAGCAGCCTTCATGGAGATAACAGGCTGGTCTAGATATCATGAATACATTTAATTGGAGAAAATACGTCGTAGCATTCATATTTACCACGGCTATCGTGGTCACGGCACTTCTCATAAGCGCCTGGATCAACAGCAAACGAGTTGATGAGCTTCGCAATATTCAAGACTCCATTTCGATCAATCTACTTTCTTCTGATATGCAGTTCAATCTACTGAAGGATGCCGCCTGCGAAGATCTATTCAATTCGGCCATAGGTCAGGAACTCGGGAACCTATCAGACCGGCTCTCATATATGGAGTCTATAGGTAAAGGTAACGATCCGAGTGTTATGACCTTAAAGAGGTATTACTCTCTCCTGGAAATACGTGACTACTTGCTCATAAACTCCGCGGCTTCGAAATGCCCGAAGAGACCTATTACTGTCCTGTATTTCTACACCGCCAGCTGTTCTGACTGCGACAGACAAAGTCAGGTGCTGACTTATTTGCGCCAGCGTCATCCAGATATTCTGCGCGTATATTCATTCGACCATGACCTGGACGTATCTGCCGTGAAGACTCTGTCAAATATATTCAAGATCGGCGAACCTTTCCCGGGCGTCGTCATCAAGGGCAAGGCTCTCACTGGATTCCATACTATAGAGGAGATACAGAAACTTCTGCCAGAACTCATGGCTACCAGTACCGCCAGTACTAGTGTTTCTACTTCGGGTATTCGTAAATAGTCGTGCTAAATATTTCGTGAGCCACCTCCCAGACTTGAACTGGGGACCTTCGCTTTACAAAAGCGTTGCTCTACCAACTGAGCTAAGGTGGCAATTATAATGTCCATATCCAATGACTCGATCTTCAACACAACATAACAAAACATGATCTCAGCACCTACCGAGATCCTGAATACTTTAGCAGAAATTGCCTCGAAAGTACAATTCCCTTCAGTCCGCTCTCAAAATATCTATTGCTTATCCGAGATCCTCCTCAGATAGAATGATGCGCCATGATTCTTGACCTCCCCTCTGCCACGTACTGCATCTATGAGCTTCTTGCCGTGAGGATTGGTTATGAAGCGATGTTTGATCGCCACATAGACATTTCTGACCCTCTTCAATACATGGAAAGCCATCCACTGTGCTAGCACGATGAATGTATGCTTGTTTATATATGAAATAAAACGCTTCACTGCTGTGAATATCGTCTGGAAGAAATGGTCTGTGCCACGGCCCAATTTGCTGATCAATGATGGTTTGCCACCCTTTATTTCCCGACGCTTCATGAGTAGCATGCCGATGGCACCGATCAACGAGATATAGAATATGGATATTAGAGTATACATGATATTTATCGTTCAACGATCAATTCTCAATAACTCAATGTTCTATAAACTATGCTATCTCTCTAGAATCTTGTACCGCATATACCTACCGACTGCCATCTTTTCACCGAATTTCTGAACTGCCTGATCGATCAGTTGCTGTATAGTTACGCTTCCGTCCTTGATAAATGGCTGATCCATGAGTACCATCTCGGCAAAGTATGCGTTCAGTTTGCCATCTAGGATGTTCTGCTTCATGGCCTCTGGCTTGTCCTTGACCTCATTCTCGAACACCTCACGAGCGGCTTTCTTGTCTGCCTCAGTGACGTCATCTTTGCGAAGGAATTTGGGGTTGGTAGCTGTGATATGCATAGCGATATTTCGTGCCAACGCTATAAAGTCTACGTTGCCAGAGACGAAGTCGCTCTCACAGTTCAGTTCTACGATCGAACCAACGTTGCCATTTGCATGAATATAGGACTGGATAGTACCAGCCTTGAACGTTCTATCACCTTTCTTCGCGGATATCTCACCACTTTTCTTTCTGAGAATGACCAGAGCCTTCTCTATATCACCACCGGCCTCTTCTAGGGCCTTCTTGCATTGCATGATAGAGATACCTGTCTGATCTCGGAGTTCCTTGATGAGTTCAGTACTGATGGCCACTGTTTTCTCTGTTGTAGTTGTAGTTTTGGAAGTCATACCTTTGTCAATATTAGTTTTTTCATCTATTTTCGCGATCCGTCCTCTACGCGACCGATGGAATAGGAATGGACTGAGCATAAGCCGATCATTATAATCTAATAACTAGGCTTGTACCTTCTTACCAGACTGGTACGCAGCATTTATCTCACCGACGAAATATTGGATGCTGAGCTTGGAGGCGTCGTTGCCTACGAGTGGGTATCGTATATCTGAAATATTGCAATCAGAGCCGCAAAGAGCGATAACTGGAATGTTAAAGTCTGCCGCTTCCTTTATAGCTATCTTCTCTTTCTTTGGGTCAATGACGAAAACTGCGTCAGGCATCTTCTTTAGATTCACTATGCCATAAAACATCTTCTCAAGTGATGCGATCTCTTTGTCGATCAACATCCTCTCGCGCTTGGTATATTTGGCGAGTTCGCCCTTTTCCTTGTCGGAAGTGAGCTTCTCATACCTCTCGATACGCTTCCTGACCTGAACAAAGTTCGTAATAGTACCACCGATCCATCTTCCGTCGACATAAGGCATATTGAGTGATTGCGCAGCATTCTTGATGGTCTGAGAAGCCTCTTTCTTGCCTCCTACGAACAATACTACCTTGCCTTCACTGGCTAGATTTGCAACGAAAGCCTTGGCTTTTTCTAGTAATATCTCTGTTTTCTCTAGATCGAAAATGTCTGTGCTGTTCTTCGTGCCAAATATGTATGGCGCGACTGTTGGATGCCTACGTGAACGGCCTAGGCCGAAATGGGCACCAGCTGTAAACATCGAATCTATAGTTTTCTTTGTATCCATATGTAGGCTATAGGGTATCAAAACCGAGGCAGTAAGTCAAATTCGATATTCACCCTTCATTGTTACGAGGCGTAGAGTGTAGGAATCATTCCTAACAGAAGGTCGACCTTGCTATGATTTAAAATTTCACTATAATATGCCTATGTTCAAAATCATAAAATACAGTTTCGTGTTGATCGTACTAGTCATATTATTAGGTGTCGCCATGTACGCCAAGTCGATCGTTTTACAAAAAAAGTCACTGAATGCTCCGAAGGTCACAACTACTATAGATAAGAAGGCCACTACCGATGGCTCGTCATTGCCAGTATCGGTGGTTACATTTAAAGAGGAGGCCACGTCAACTCCGTCTATATCATACGAATATCCACAGTTTCCTACATTACCAAAGGAATTCAATGATGCGATAGCTTCCTCGACTTTGTCACGAGTTGTGGCTTTCAAAGCGGAGCTGGCGGACAATCTCGCATATGAGAGAGAAAATGCAGCACTGTATGGCAACAAAGCGGATGTCCCGCAGAACATATACGTATTCATTTCCTCTTGGCAGTCGGTGGAGCTGACCAGCAAGTACGTGAGCATCATCCTGAGATATGATCTATACACCGGCGGAATCGGTGGCAACCAGGACATACAGACCTTCAACTATGACATCGCCAGCAAGAAGCTGCTAACTCTGACTGATATTTTCGGCCAGAAACCGAACTACCTAGAGATCATCGCCAGCACGACTCGCGAAATACTCCGCCAATCATTGGTCGCGGAAGTTCCAGAATATGAGCCGGATCAGATGCTAGCAGAAGGTACAGAATCGAATCTCGACAATTTCTCCCATTTCACAATGAGTGGTGACGCCGTCACATTCTATTTTCCGAAATACGCAGTAGCAGCGGGCGCGGCAGGTGAACGAATCGCGGTGGTACAAAGAAGTATCACCAAGTGAGATTTACTCAAATAGACACGATATGCTCGTCTGAAAATTTACTAATTAGTACTTTTTCTTCCAACTACCCCATTTCTTCTTTTTCTTTTCCTTGGTGGTCTTGGGGAATCTATATTCCGGCTCCTTTTTTGGCTTCATAGCATGTAATGGGGCCGCACTCGCTAGAAACTCTTTCTGTTGTTTCTCGATCTCCTCTGCGTCCGTATACTGGACAACACTTTCTGCCTTGGCGGACAATTCCCTGAGGTGTCGGTCATATTCCAGAACGTCAGGATTCACCCGGAGAGCATTGCTATTTAATCCCAGTATCTTCAGTCCTACCAATGTTCTCACTCTAGAGAGGGCGACGTAGCCCATCCCTGGTTCGAATGACTTTGATAGATCAACTTCGACCGAGTCTAGACTCATTCCCTGACTCTTGTGCACAGTTATAGCCCATGCCAGTCGCAATGGATACTGTACGAGCTCTGCTAGAACCTTACCACTATCTTCTATCGTCCAGTTTGTCTTCTCGATCGACAATCTCCTTCCATCAGGATGATCTGGTGTCGGTGCTGTGTGTATGACTGGATCAGTTCCATAGCCACAGGAGACGACGACACCGAGCGTGCCATTTACATACCCCTTCTCGAAATTGTTCTTGACACATATCACGCGTGCGCCCACCTTGAGTTTCAATACTTCCGGTGCTAGGCATGATTTCTTCAATGCTTCCACTAGAGGCTTCTTGCCTTTCATCGTCATCTCATAGGCGGCCTCATAACCATCCATCTTTATGAGCGCCGCACTATTGATCGAGTCAACGTCTATGTTATGTGTGTAGAGTTTGGTAGAAATACTTTCCACGTCTTCCTGATCCTCGGCGGTCGATCGGCGCAGATTTTCTACTTTGCGGCTCATCAGTAGTTCATAGGACTGTTCAGAAATCTCTCCGGCGCGTATGTCATTCAATATATCTAGACTAGGGTCATTGACTTGACGATAGTTCTCTCCCAGATAACATACGGTGAATTTCCCGGCCTTCCATGACTCTGATGCATATATGAACTTCGACTGAGGCTCGCCGAACCTGGCGATCGGTGGTAATTGGAAGAAGTCGCCACATAGCACGACCTGGAGGCCCCCAAATGGCTCTTTTGACTTCTTTACCTTGCGTAGCACCCTGTCTACCATATCGAGCCTGAAGTGGTGCAACATCGAAACTTCATCTATGATGAGAACTTTGGCGGCCTCCAGTTTCTTCTGTATATGCTTCTTCTCGACGATGCCGTCTATCTCAAAATCGGACAAGTTATCACTGATCCCTATTCCTGACCATGAATGTATCGTCACTCCTCCCATATGTGTCGCGGCGATACCTGTCGAAGCTGTTATACCGATCGGTACATTGTGATCTCGGAGATATCGGATGTACTGATTCACGAGGTAAGTTTTGCCACTTCCTGCGGCACCTGTTACAAAAACGTTCCTTCCTGCTTTCAATATCGTCAATGCTTCTGTTTGAGTCATGCTGTTAGTGTACAGGGTGGAGTAATTCGCCGCAAGAAATAGAATATTCGTCTGTCATTTCTATTCCACACTATCCTTAATGAACCCTTCAGATTGCAATGACCACAATTTTGCATAGAGACCAGCCTTGGCGATCAATCCATCATGAGTACCCTGTTCTAGAATATTTCCGTGATCGATGACCACGATCCTATTCATCTTGCGAATCGTGGAAAGTCTGTGTGCGATAACTATAACAGTCTTGCCCCTCATGAGAACATCGAGAGCATCCTGGATGAGAACCTCCGAATGAGAATCGAGACTAGACGTCGCCTCGTCGAGTATGAGTATCGGTGCGTTTTTCAATATCGCCCTAGCTATAGCCACGCGCTGTCGCTCACCACCTGAGAGTTTGATACCTCTTTCACCGACATATGTATCATAGCCGTGTTCAAAACTGGAAATAAACTCATGGCAGTGGGCGAGCTTGGCGGCATTCACGACTTCCTCGTCGGTAGCGTCAGTTTTTCCATATAAAATATTTTCCTTGAGTGTTCTGTGGAAGAGGATCGGATCCTGTGGCACGAAACTTATAGCGTCACGCAGACTTCCCTGAGTAACTTCGGCAATATTCTGGCCGTCGATCAATATCTGGCCACCATGGATGTCGTAGAGTCTGAGAAGTAGTCTGACTAGAGTTGATTTGCCTGCACCTGAGGGCCCTATGAGTCCCACCATCTCGCCAGGCTTGACATCGAGAGAAACTCCACTAAGGACGGATTTGCCAGACTCGAAGTGAAACTGCACATTGTCTAGATTGATCTCGCCGCTAGATACTTTCAGTAATTTCGCCCCAGCAACGTCCTTTATACCATGCTCCAATTTCAATATTTCAACCATCTCCTTGGCATCACCGAATGATTCATACAGATCACGCATGATACGACTCCAGCCCCAGAAATCATCCATGAGACCGATGATATATATCTGAATAAGTACAAAAGTACCGATAGTGAGCATTCCTTCTCCCCAATATTTGATAGCGAAATAAAATATTACGAATTCAACTCCGATGTTCAGAAAAGCCTGTATACCATTTATATGGTTTCCCATATTCCACTTCTTGGCCATTGATTCGGTATGTTCCAGATTTGACCTACCAAATAGTGAAGACTCAAAATCAAGACGATTGAACACTTGCACAGTCGTATGATTACTCAGACTATCAGCCAAAGCTGCAGTAGCTCTTGATTCCATTTCTGCTGACTTCACATCATACGGGCGTTTCCAGCGTGTAAAAAAGAAAGACAATCCAACAAAAAACGACATCCATATAATTATAGCCAAGGAAAAAATCGGATTTGTATACCAGAGAACTATACATATTCCGATAACCTTGACCAATATCGGTAAAAGTTCCTGGAAAAATCTGTCTGTAACCCTTTCAAATGACCTCATGAACCTGTTAACCTTCTGTACCAATGATCCGCTAAAATTGTTGCTGAAAAATTGATACGAATGTCCCACCATATATTCATAGGCAGTTTGACGTAGGCTATTCATCGTCCCAGCTTCGAGTTCGACCGTAGCATATGAATATACACGGAGTGATAGCCATGCGATGAAATTCAATACTGCTATGCCAATGATCACATCTATTAACAGTGGGACGGAAGCTTGCATATCGATACTATTCGATATCAAGTCAAAAAACTTCTTGTAATATACTGGCGCCATGATACTTCCAGCAATAGTCGCGATAATTATACCGATAGTTGATACCAAAAATACAACTTTGTAGTGTTTGGCTACCTTGAGGAATTCCTTCATAACATCCCAGACAGTTACTTTCGGATACTTTATTTGTGATGAATGATGATGGGTAGGCATGAGCTTATCAAGCATGTGACAAAGGTGACGACTATCAATACTAGCCATGCCATGCCAACATTGAACTCGAGTGAACTCTCACGAATCTCGATCTCACGGAGAGATCTGGCGGCGACTACATATCCTGAGCTTTTTCCTGAATAGTATTTCACGACGGCCGCTAGACGTGTAGAGGTTGCTGGCTGCCATGTTATACGAGAGTCAGTCTTCGTCTTCGCGGATGCCAATACTCCACTAGGTACTACGGGGATCTGAGTATTGAGATAACCTGTGGACGCGACAACTTTCCCGGCTTCATCATAGATGATGAGGAATGGTGCCAAACTCTTTCCTATATCTATCTTCGTATTACCCACTATGGAATACGACGATGCCCCTGTAGCCAATACAGCCGCACTATCTTCTGCCATCTGTATCTGCGGATCATTGGCGGACTGACGGAGTGCCTGCTGTGCGACAACAAAGATCGTAAACATCATGATGGTGCTCGCTATGGCGATCGGTACCCATATGCGGATCAGGTATTTTAACATTGATATAGTATACAACAATATCATTTAATTTGTTCCGGACTACTGAGAATGATCTCAGCCTTGCCCTGATACGACTTTATGAGGCCGGTAATGCTGAGCTTTCTTTCATACTGAGTCAGATCCTGGAACTTCGAAACATCAGAGGCAAAGATGACCACAGAAAATGGACACGTCGCGAAGTCTTCGCAGAAATCAAAGAAGACTGTGCCTGATTTTGAGGTAAATACCTTCGTTACGGTGCCAGATACAGTCGCTTTCTCGCCAACATGATCGATCGCCTCTGTGTAGTCATAATCCCCATCTCCGATCGATTTTACTACAGGTGATTTACCCTCACTAGACTTTAGAGTTAGTAATTCCGACTTATCTGAATTCGTAGCAAGTAGCTTCTCTATGATCGCCAAGTACTGCTTTCTCACACTCTCATTCGTGCCAATCTCCAGGACTTCGTCATTCACATTGTTGGCACCATCCGTCCAGTTATAGCTCCCTGATGCATATGCCCTCTCAGTAACTAGAGCCTTGACGTGCATGATGCCTTCCGGGTGTCTCTGAGTCAGTACGGTGACGTTGGCGGCCTTGAGACGACCCAATATCGAGGCATTGGCATTCATAGACGCCTCTCTATCCATGATCCCGATGACATTCACGCCACGATGTTTCGCGCGTATGAGAGCGTCAGCTATGGAACTTTTCGTAAAGTAATAGATAGCAAAGTACACATAACTGTCAGCATCATCGATAACCTTTATGAGCCGATCGGCATTGTTGCGTGCTTCGAGACTGTAGTAGACGTGGAATTGCCCTGCTGTTCTCGCCGAAACGATACCAGAAACCGCAACGGCGAATACTAGTAGCACTGCCAGACAGATAGCGATATTTTTCCATAGCCACTTTCCTTCCTTTCGAATCGATAGATCGAAATCCGCTGTATGTAATAAATTTGTCTTCATTATGTTTAATAGATATTAGTATGAATAACTCGACACGATGCACGGCCGGCACAGAACGACCTTGCCGTTTCCGACCACGGTAGGCGAAAAAACCACCTGTCCCATGACAAGTATCTCTATCGCGAGATGAATTATGCAATTTTACGACACCGAGCGTGCAGGTCACTCGGTCATGAGCTACGATATTTTACCATAATGAAATCAAATTGAACATTCACTGATCATTGTGTCATTGTATATTGAATATTCTCTTCTCTACTCTCCTGCTCGCATCATCTTTACGAAAACATCCTGTGGAATATTCACTGAACCATGTTCCTTCAGGCGCTTCCTACCTTCCTTCTGCTTCTCACGGAGCTTCATCTTGCGAGTGATGTCACCACCAGATAGTGTACCTGCCGCGTCCTTCTTCTTGCCGGAGATGCTCTCTGAAGCGATGATACGTCCGAAGGCTTTGGCCTGGATCTTGTATGTAAATAGTTCACGCGGCATGACTTTGTATAGCTTATCAACCATCTCTGTGGCATCTTCCTGTGCTCGGCGTCGCGAAACGACTCTAGCAAAAGCTACTACCGGCTCATCAGCCACCAATATATCCATGCGTATCACGTCAGCGACACGATTTTCCGTGATATCATAGGAGATGGAGGCGTAACCAGAGGAAACACTCTTGACTTCATCAAAGAAATTGCGCATCAGTTCACGTAATGGCATGTGAGACGTGAGCATCGTCCTATTATCACCGAAATTCTCCGTCGCTAGTACTTCAGCTTCGTGATCATATAGAGACTTCATCAAGGTGCCTAAATATTCTGGAGGTGTGATGATCTTCATGGTGACAATAGGTTCAGAAACAGCCTTGATATCATGGTCATCTGGAAATAGTGCCGGTGAATATATCGTCACTTCCTTCCCATCCTTCATCGTCACGGTATAGGTGATCGACGGCTGAGTGACGACGAGTTCTAGGTCAAATTCTCGACGCAATCTCTCCGTCACTATCTCCATATGGAGCATTCCTAGGAAGCCACATCTGTAGCCCTTACCGAGAGTTCCAGAAGCTTCTTCTTCATATGTAAATGAAGAGTCTGACAAGCGTAGTCTACCTAGCGCCTGACGCAGTAGTGATAGGTCATCCTGACTCTCTGGATATATCGACGCCCAAACGACCGGCCGCGGACTCTGATAACCTGGAAGCGGTGGCTGTGAATCTCTGTTCGACGCCACGGTGTCTCCAACTGATGCGACACCAGGCTCCTTGATACCAGTGACGATGTAACCTATCTCACCCTCGGACAATTTTTCGGCAGGCGTGTTGTCAGGTTTGAATATACCGACCTCCAATGCCTCGAATTCCCTTTCTGCGATCTTGAATATCAGTCTGTCATGCCTCTTCACCTCACCGCTCATGACGCGGATATAGACGATCACGCCGGTGTGATTCGAATATTGAAAATCGAAAATCAGCGAGCGGAATACGTTCGTAGCATTGCGAGGTGTAGAAGATGAACTACTAACATCCGTATTGCTCACAGCCGTATGCGGTGGTGGCACCTTGCGAATAACTTCCTCTAGTAGAGCCTCCACTCCCTCGCCAGTACGTCCAGAAACCTTCATCACGTCCTCTACTGCGCAGCCTAGGAGCTGGCAAACTTCAGAGACGACCTCGTCTGTACTAGCCAGTGGAGAGTCTATCTTGCTAACGACTGGAATGATGGTGAGTCCTGCATCTCTGGCCATGTTCAATGTGGTCAGCGTCTGCGCCTGCACGCCCTGTGTAGCGTCGACGAGTAGGATGGAACCTTCTACAGCCTTCAGTGCTCTAGACACCTCATAGGAGAAATCTATATGCCCTGGAGTGTCGATGAGATTCAATATGTAGGGTTTAGGGTTTAGGGTATAGGGTTTAGGTGTCCACGTCATTCTGACCGGCTGCATCTTGATAGTTATCCCTCTCTCACGTTCCAATTCCATAGAATCCAGCACCTGTTCCTGCATTTTGCGCTTCTCTATGGTACCAGTTATTTCCAGCATTCTATCAGCAAGTGTGGACTTGCCGTGATCAATGTGTGCAATTATTGAAAAGTTTCTGATATTGGCTGGATTCATGACCCATTGAATATAGCATAAAAAAGGCCCGTTTGGGCCTTGTGTTGAGAGGATCGTAATGTTCGAGATCCTTGTTCTATCATAGAGATTCAGATCCTTTGAGCAGATTCTGCGGTCAAGGATCTCTGCTGGCCGGGGTAAAACTTGGCAAAATCGCCCAATGTACGCTCCGGTGAGACTGGTAACCAGACGATGAGATTCGAATCTCTCAGACTACAGTTGCTATTACCAATAGAACATTCCCGAACATAACTCATGGGCTGAGGCCACATTATGAACAATTCCATTTCTGCCCGCCTGAGAATAGTTATTACCTCTTCCGGTCGAGTAGATGGTCCTGTATATACATGACATGTCCACCATTTATCGGCGTGAATAATATTGACGTTAATATGTACTTCTGCCTTGGGAAAGAGTCCTAGAAGTTTGTCTAAAAGCTGACGTTCGAGTCCAGCTGGATCTAGTTGTGTGTTCATTCTCATCCTAGAATACCACAAAATCGCTCGGTGGCAAGACCTGCCGCGTGAATTCTACCCCGAAACGCAACATCCACAAGATGTATAACGCCTATATGTGTTCAACCTCCGCCGGAGGCACTTCTACCTTCCAGATCTTCTTGTGTAAAGTATTCCATACCTGTATCAACTCCTTGTTCTTGAGTAGGATGAGCATGATAACGAAGGCGACGAGGCCGACTAGGCCGGCACAGAGCCCTTGCATGAAGATTCCCCAAACCTTGGTCAGTGGGAAGATCATGGCAAATAGTCGCAATGCCTGGAATGAGACGTAACCCATGATGACCGACGCGGCGAATGTCTGGAACAGTGTAGTGATGACGGGCTTGGTAAATCCTTTGTAAACCTTTTCATACGTCCACCAATGTAAGATGGTATTGATGATGACGCCGAATGTGAATGCCAGCGCCAAGACTAGGACACTAGTACCAACCTGATTCTCGACTTTCATCAATGATTCCATGAAGTATCTGAATATCGGGTAAGCAAAAAAGGCTTTGTCTAGGGCATAGCCGCCGATCACGATGATAACGGCAGAGATCGTATTGATGACGAGCGGCCTGGCGGTCTTGCCTTCGGCATAGAATGCACGTACGAATAGGACGATGAGACTCTGGCCGATCGTAGAGACAGCGAATATAGCCAACATGGCGGCCGTCAGCCTGGTATCTGCCCAATCGAACTTTCCTGCCCCGAGAACCGTTCGAACTACCTGCGCACGAAGGACGATGAAGAGAACGGTGATCGGCATAGACCAGAAGATGATGTGCTGTGCGGAGGCGATCATCTTCTCCTTGAATTCCGTGATGTGCCCCTTGAATAACATCCTAGACAAGGTCGGAAACACTGCCGATGAGTAACTAGCACCGATCAGGGTCAGTGAGACGGACTGAAGGTTAAATGCGAAGCTGAATATCGAGATCGAACCTACAGACATGAGCGACGCCAGCGATACCAGGACGAAAGAGGCCAATTGGTTGGCCGACAGAGTCAACGTACGTGGCATCGATGTTAGAACGATCTTCTTTATATCCTGCCAGGAAATATTGAACGTAAACTTCGGTATCAATTTCTCACTGAGTAGGAATGGTACCTGGATGCCCATATGCAGGAATGCACCGATAACTACCCCCCAAGCTAGACCAGATATACCGAAGAGTGGATAACCGAGGAGAACTCCACCGATGATGCCGGCATTGTACATGACGGGACTGGCGGCATACACCAGAAAACGATGATTCATCTGCGTCAGACTGGAAAATAGATTCGACAATCCCAGGAAGAATGGCGACAACAGCATGATACGCATCGAAACTATGAGATCCGGCAGTGATGGATCATTGGCAAAGCCGGGCAGAAGTTTCGGTACTAACCATGGTGCCATGAAGAACACGACGACACTGACGACGGCCATGAGAGCAAAGAATACCGAGAATATGCCACTCGAGAATATTCTGCCCTTTTCCTTGGAGGTCTCGAACTTGTCGATGAAATACGGCAGTAGGATAGAAGCTGAAACTAGCGAACCAACAGTAGCGAATATCAGGTCCGGAATACGGAACGCCGCATAGTAGACATCTAGTGCGTGGCCAGCACCGAATGTGTAGGCTAGCAATTTGTCACGCACCAGAGCCAGTATGAGAGATAGGAATGCGAATGACGCGAGAAGATACGCCGCCTCATGTAGGCCGCGTATCTCTCTGCCGATAAACGAAAACCATCTTTGAACCATGTATATTTGTCGCTCCTATCTATTTAGTTGACTTTGTAGGTGTCTTTATAGGCAATGCTGGACGCTTCTCTGGATTGGCGACTGTCTTTGGGTCGGTGAATATAGACTTGCCAGCGTTCAGATTCTTCAAGATCTCCAATACCTCCTGATTTTCAGGATTGGCCTTGGAAAGAGCCTCGAACTGGGTTATAGCATCCTTGGTCTTGCCGAGACGAGCTAGCGAGAGCCCTAGGAAGTACTGTGCATTGGAATAATCAGGCTGTATCGTGAGCGCAGTAGCCAATGAAGTCGTCGCTTCTGCGTAGTTGGCATTGTTGTATTGGAGCAAGCCTAGCTGGAAGAATACTTGCTGATTTTGCGGATTGAGCTGGGTTGCGAACTTTGCAGCGATGATGGCGTTTGGTAGATCACCTTTCTCTGCATAGACTTGTGACAATAGGAAGACGGCGTCGATGTAGTTCGGCTTTAGCTGTAGAGCGGCACCGATAGTCTTCACTGATTCATCTAGCTTCTTCTGACTGATTTCCAATTTTGCTAGACTGAGATATATGGATGGATTCTTTGGATTCAGCTGGATCGCGGCTGTGTAAGCCTTGGTTGCATTCTCATATGCGTTCTCTAGCTTGATATTTGAGGCGAGTTCTGACACGCGAGCTTCTGATACGTGATTGTAATAATCATTCGTATCATATGTTATGGCCGCACGAGCATCGAGTAGAGCAGTATTCACGACATCAGCGAACTTCTTTACGAGTTCTTCTGTTGTCGAAGCATTGGTAGACTTGGATGCCTCGGTAGCGATGGCATTTGCCTTGGTTAGCTGTGCTTCGGTCTTGCCTTGGAGGTATACATCGAGGCGGTCAGTATTGTAAGCAGTAGCGAATGAAGCGAGTGCTAGATCAGCGTTCTTGTCGACAGTGAGCTGCTTCACACCCTTACCGAAATACGAGAGCGCTACGATCTTCTTCATGTATATCATGCCCCAGATGACGGCAACGATGATAGCCAGGATGAGACCGACTATGAGTAGAGCTCTTCCGCGGCCTGCTGCTGGCTCGATCGTGATAGGTTGTATAGACTTGTTGTGAACACTAGCACCGAAGAATACACCGGTCATGATGAGTGTGAGTAGTAGTACGACATGTGACGGAACTGACACTATACATACGAGCCATAGGAATACTGATGTTATGTACGATGACACTATGATGAATCTGCCACGCGGATCCTCACCCATGTGTCGTAGAACTTTCGATCCGGCGAGGCCTAGGAAGACGAAGAACAGTATCCATAGGACCAGTCCGACGGCTCCTTGCTCAGCGATGAGGGTTGGTATCAGGCCAAATCCGTATGCGAACTCGATATTCCAAGCATCAGACATGTTGACGGCATCAGGCTTGTTCTGTAGATATGCCTGTACGAAGTGATTTGCACCAACTCCAAAGAGTGGGTTTTGCTTGATCGCACCAGATGCTATATCTAGAGTCATCTGCCATGGCAATGCCACACCAGAATAGCTAACATTCATCTTCTTTATAATAGGAGCAGATATAGAGTCACTCTTCCAGACCATCACACCGGCGATGATACAGACGATGAGTGGTAACCACGCTAGATGCTTCATAGCACCGAAGAAACCATAATTCTTCGAGCGGATGCGTCTCATAGAGGTAAATACAGTGAATCCTAGCAAGACCAAGAAAGCCATGGTCCATACACTAGGATTGCCAACGATGAATACTCCTAGGAATGACAATACTGCGATGATCCAATAGACCACACGCATCTTCTTTGATAGAGGCAGGAGCATGATCGCGATGATCGAGATGAGTAATACTGTCATCGAATACGTGCCGATATCGAGCCAGTTCCCGAGTATGCTAGATGTTCCAGACATGAAGACTGAGAAACTAGCGAAGGTGGCTCCGAACAAGACGCGTAGCAGTTGGAATAGAAAAACGACGAAATACGAAGCGAATATACCTACATATAGTATGACCGCTCTCTCTAGTCGGCTCTGAACTAGGGTAAATGTGACCAGTCCAGCGACGAACAGTGTCGCTAGGAAGCTAACTGTGTTGAACTCGAAACCTTGGCCGAACATGGACTTGCCAGCATGGGAACTGACGAAAGCAGATACCATGAGGGATACTACTATGAGTAAACTAGTCCAAAAAATCTGTTTTGGAGGTAAAACGAGCTTCTTCTCACGGAATGATGCGTAGCCGAGGATGACTACAGAGATGATCACACCTAGACCGATCAATGTAGTTTTCATTGTATCGATCGCCATGTACGACGATGGCCAGAATATTATCGGTGATAAAATGACGGTGACCAGGAACGTATAGAAAGCTATTTTTTGGCTTTTCATATGATATGTTACTTATTTTTAATAATAATGTTTTTGGGTGTGTACATTATAGCAATAAGTCGCGCAATAGAAAACACCCTAGTTTTCCCCAGGGTGTTTCCATGTGTTGGCCGTACCATAAGCCGAATTCTGTATCGGTTCACCGATGCTCGCAAATCGAGTAAGGGTGGCCGCTGACAACCATTTATCTAGCCCCACGATCACTCGCGGGGTCAAGCGGTTCTTCCCTCGATTCACCCTCGAAAATCTCGGGCTCACCTCGGGACACGACCTTGCATCGGGGTAAGGATTTTGCCGTTGCACCTCCATGTCACCATGGAATTCATCCGTCAATCTCGCGACTGATGGAGCCTCTGCCTTTCGACTCGGGCGTCACTGTTCGCACCTCTAGGTGTTACCTCGGTGGGCGTTACCCACTACCATTACTTTAGTAGCTAGTGACTAGTGGTTAGTGATCAGTAGGTCGTTGCCTACTTTCTGTTTCATGTTCATGCCTGAAATCATGATCAATATTCACCAATGACTAGCTACTAAATAGCGATGTTCGGACTTTCCTCCCCTCGACTCCACCTTTCGGCTTCGCTCGGGGCGGTTGCCTGGTACAGCTAGGCATATAATAGCATATTTGGGAGAATTTGACAATGGGTACGAAAGTAACCCCTCACACCCCTTTTAGGTAAGTCGCCATCATGCCTTTTTGCCTGTAGGACATTAGTACCGAGCAAAGGATTGCAAGAGTCTCCGCTGTTTTCTCTCTGAATGATCCAAATG
>Ga0194053_10000353_pt1 | contig 35579 bp, 22 predicted proteins | sample SepL228m_MetaG_FD_161684 | JGI IMG/M metagenome (GOLD analysis project Ga0194053, IMG submission 161684) | Anoxic zone freshwater microbial communities from boreal shield lake in IISD Experimental Lakes Area, Ontario, Canada - Sep2016-L227-8m | ecosystem: Environmental > Aquatic > Freshwater >... | reverse complement strand
GTGCAACAATGGTATGGAGTTCTCTACTCGACCACCCCTAAAGGGGTTAGATTGTAGTTAAATAATGGATATTTCTTAAAAATTAAATTTCCATTCCAGAAATGTGTATAAGGGTGAGGGCGTTGCCGTGGGCTATGGAATTAAAAGGTAAAGGAATTAACGAAAAGATAGTACCCCGGCAAGCCTGATGAAATCAAGTTAAAATAAGAAAAAAACTCCCTTCCCTGGCAAGGAGGGGAGTTGGTGGTTTTGATTTATAAACAAACTAAACTTGTTTCTTCTTACTTATAAATCTCAATATTCTTAATCTTGTCGCCTACAACAATTTTGTCGGCCGCATCAAGATTCTTGGTTACTTTGCCGAAAACAGCGTAATTGTCATCTAATTGGTTAACAGCATTGATGCAGATATAGAACTGGCTGCTGGCGCTGTCGCGATCTTGTGATCTTGCCATTGCCAGGGCACCTTTCCAATGGCGCAGTTTGGGTGAAATTTCAAGCGGTATGGTTTCTTTTGATCCGCCGCTGCCATTTCCGTTGGGGTCGCCGCCTTGAATCAATCTGAATGCGGGGTCGGTTTCTACGCGGTGAAAATTCAGGCCTTTGTAGAAATTGCTGCGCGCTAATTTAACGAAGTTGGCTACTGTCTTCGGTGCGTCTTTGCCGTATAACTCGACAATCATGGTTCCCTTGTCAGTGATGATGCGGGCATGGTTTGTTACTACCAGCGGTTTGGTGTCTGTCTTTACAGGTGCTGCCGGTGGCGGAGTTGGCGTTGCTGGTGTCGTCTGGGTTGGCGGTGGTACAGTTTTATCTGCTGATTTGTCTATCTCACCTGCTGGTTTTTGTCCCGCCGGCATCATGGGTGTGCTGGGGGGCGGCAGTGTGGATTCACTTTCGAACAACTTGCAACCTGACATGGTGATCATGAATATAACCACTAAAGCTGACAATAAAAGTTTTGTTTTAAACATTATGGAATTTTGCCTCCTAATTGTGTAAAATAGTTATACCATATTCACGGAAGTTTCGGAAGTAGGTAACGGCGATAAAAATGAAAACATTGAAATTTATCATATATTTTTCGGTAATTTTGCTGGCAATATCAGTATATTTTATGCCTGTTGTTTTGCGTGCCGGTCAGGAATCGTTAATCAGCCCAAAAGATTATGCCGAGATGGTTCCTGTCTCAGCCGGTGATTTTTTCATGGGTAGTCCATATAACCGCGGTGATGCCGATGAACAGCCGCAGCGCAAGGTTTACTTGGATAAATTTTTCATATACAAATATGAAGTAACTGTTAAGCAATATAAAATTTTTTGTAAAGAAACCGATTATAAAATGCCGCCGGAACCGTCATGGGGATGGATAGATACCCACCCGATAGTTAATGTCAGCCGATATGACGCGGAAGCCTATTGCAAATGGGCAAGGGTATCGCTGCCGACAGAAGCACAGTGGGAAAAAGCAGCTCGCGGCACAGAAGGACGAGTATTCCCCTGGGGACAAAAATGGGATGCGGCGAAGATGGTGAATAAAAGCAATAGTAATGGCAAAACCTGGCCGGTTGGTTCTTATCCGGAAAGCAGCAGTCCATACGGCGTAATGGATATGGCCGGTAACGCCTGGGAATGGGTGGCGGATGGTTATGATGAGAATTTTTATACCCGGGGTGCAAATACCAATCCATATAACCCGCCGGTGCCAAATGGCAAAGGTATAATTCGCGGCGGCAGTTGGAATAACTCTGATATGGCACAGTTTCGCGTTGCAAACAGATGCTGGTTTTACCCGGACAAAGGCTACAGCATAAACGGTTTCCGATGTGTGTATAATGTAATGAAAGGTAAACAGTAATAGAATTTTTTGTTTTTTGACATGATTAACATGATTTATTGGCTTCGCCATTAGATAAAATTATAATATTAATATGCAGGTTTCACCAGTAACCTAACGTTATTCACCGCAAAAGAACTCAAGGAACGCAAAGAGTAAATGAATAAAATCTTCTTTTGTTTTCTTTGCGTTCCTTCGTGGTGAGTTTAAAATAACTTGTTTTTTTATTTTCAACAAATTATTTTGATAAATAGCGAAGCTGATAAATCCTGTTAATCATGTTAATCCTGTCTAAAATTACCTGGTTAATAGTTATATCGTGGTTAAAAAAATAAAAAACACTACAATACCCCTTAAACCCTTGACATAACATGGGTAAAAATGATAAAAAATAGTCGCACTTGCCGAAGTGGCGAAATGGCAGACGCGCATGGTTCAGGTCCATGTGGGGGCAACCCCGTGAAGGTTCAACTCCTTTCTTCGGCACCATCTGCAAATTCAAAAGCTGTTCTTTATTGAACGGCTTTTTGTTTTTGGTAGATTTTTAAAGAAATGAAATAGATAAATTGACAAATTAAAACCTAAACGATAACATAGTACTATATTAATTTAGTAAATTAAACTATTTCTTTATCATTGGTAATAGAGGTTTAATAATGGTGCAAATAGATTTTTCCAAAGAACAGGTAGCATCTTTTTGCAGAGAAATGCATATCAGGCGATTGGCAGTTTTTGGTTCAGCATTGCGGCCGGATTTTCGACCTGATAGTGACATTGATCTGCTGGTAGAATTTGAACCAGGACAAGTACCTGGCCTTTTTGGAATTTCGCGCATGGAACGTGAATTATCTATACTTTTTGGAGGACGCAAGATAGACCTGAGGACACCAGAAGATTTAAGCAAATATTTTCGCCAACAGGTAATGGAAGAGGCAGAGGTTCAATATGCAAAAGGATGATGGTATAAGATTATGACACATGTTGGATGCTGCACATGAAGCTGTAGATTTCGCAAAAGACCGTTCCCGGGTAGAATTGAATGAGAATCGAATGTTAGTGTTGTCTTTGATAAAAGATATTGAAATAATTGGTGAAGCAGCACATCAGGTTTCTGATGTTACTCGGGATAAACTGCAAAATATTCCTTGGGATGATATGATTGGTATGCGCCATCGACTTGTTCATGCCTACTTTGAAATAAATCTGGATATACTCTGGCGAACCGTACAGGATGACCTTCCACCATTGATATTGGAATTGGAAACGATTGTGTAATGTAAAAATATACGAATTTTTATTACAATAATAATATTCAAAAGCTGTTCTTAATTGAACGGCTTTTTGTTTTTGGTGTTGGTTGAACTAATCTGACGGATATGTCGGATCGGTCGGATCAGTCTGATAAGTTTTATTTTGGCAGATATGTATAATTATTTCTCTATAATCTGTGTCACTACACGCTTTTTCTGATAAAATTATTTCATTAATTCTTGAATTGGAGCATTGTTATGTTAATAGGAGCACACCTTTCTGTTTCACCGGATTTCGCAGGTATGTGCGCTACAGCGGCGCGTATTAAGGCTAACAGTATCCAGATATTCACCAGCAGTCCGCAGATGTGGCGGGGGAAGAAATATAAAACGGAAGATGGCGAGAAACTGCAAAGTGCCATGCGCGAGAATGATATCAAGTTTATTGTCAGTCATGACGCGTATTTGATAAATCTGGCGTCACAGGATGCTGAGATACTGGGGAAATCGCGGCAGGCGATTAATGAAGAGGTGATTCGCTGTGGTGCATTGTCGATTCCATACCTGGTTATGCACCAGGGGGCACACAAAGGCGGAACACTGGAAGACGGACAGCGGACATTTGCAGAGAGTTTGAATGAAATTATTCCGCTGGCATTCGACAATGGGGTCACCATTCTGCTGGAATGTACTGCCGGGCAGGGAACTTACCTGGGCGGCGAGTTCGAGCAGTTTGTCACATTGTTTGATATGATACCGGAACAAGAAAAACTGGGTGTTTGCATCGATACTTGCCACATCTTCGTCGCCGGTTATGATATCCGCACCAAAGACGGGTATGAAGCGGTGATGGCTAATTTTGATAAGACAGCTGGTTTGAGCAAGCTGAAGCTGATTCACATGAATGATACCGAAAAACTCCTGGCAAGCCACAGCGACCGCCATGCTGATATTGGCAAGGGTGAATTGGGCACTGACCCATTCAAGTGGATAATCAATGACCCGCGGTTGATAGATGTGCCAAAGGTGCTGGAAACTCCTGGTGATGTGGTTGATTACGAGCGCAACCTGAATATATTATGGAGCCTGGTGGAATGAAACATTTACAGGTGGGGATAATCGGCTGCGGATTCATTGCAAACGTTCACGCGGAAGGATGGATGGCGCGCGAAGACGCGTCGGTGACAGCAATTTACCACCCGGTTACCGGTCGTGGTGAAAAGCTGGCGGTATTGACCGGCGCGAAACAATACCATGATTTGCACCAGTTTTTTGCCAGCGGATTGGACGTGGTTTCCATTTGTACCCCGATAGATACCCACCATTATTTCACTGTCATGGCGGCGCGGCATGGCGTGCATATTTTATGTGAAAAGGCTATCGCGCTTACCATTGAAGATGCCGACGAGATGATTGGCATTGCGCGCGAGAATAACGTACAGTTGGCAATTGCACTGCAATACCGTAATGCCAGCCACAACCGCGAATTGCGCAAATTATATGACAAACACGAGTTTGGATCCCCAATATTCGCTAAATACACCGATATCCGCGAAGTTCGTCCCCGGGTAGCAATGCACAGAATCAGCCAGAATGGCGGTCCGGTGATAGATATGGCAGGACATTTCATAGATGTTATGCGGTACATAACCGGCGAGGAAGCTGTGTCGGTATATGCCGTCGGTACTATTTTTGGCGCGGATAAAGAGACATTGGCAGGTATTACCGATCTGGCGGTGGATGCTGCCGAAATTATTGTGAATATGAACGGAGGAAGTACGCTGAACATGCATCTGAATTGGGGAATGCCGGTAGGTTTTCAGCCAATACAGGATGAGTTGTTCATTGGCCCGAATATGGCGGCGCGGTACAGCAACAAGAAGTTCACCATTTCTCGCTGCAGCGGTATTGAAGAATTTGATTTTACAACTGACGACCCGCGCGGAGTATCTGCCCGAATAAACGACATCGCCGAGTCAATACAAACCGGCAGCGCTTTGGAAGTAAGCGGTGAAAATGGTCGCGCCGCCTTGCTGGTGAGCCTGGCGGCGCTGGAGTCAATCAAAACGGGTCAGGTTATTTGTCTGCGGTAACTACCGGTATGCTGCGGGTCATAATGTACTGGCCGCGGCGAATCTGAACGATAACGCCTTTCCGGGCAGATGCCATTGCTTCGTTAATCGCTGTCCAGAAGTTCTCTTCGCTGGTTATTTGCCTGGCTTTATCGCCAACACCGACGCGCAGCAGGATATCGCCCGCGCGAATTCCGGCGTCATCAACAGGGGTGCCGGGTTCAACTGTTGCCACTATTACGCCATTGCCTTCGGTTAATTGAAATCGTTTGGCAAGGTCAGCGGTGATAGTTTTTACAGTAATCCCCAGATTTTCGCTGTTAATTTTCGCCTTCGCTTCGGTGGTGTTCAATGAACCGACGATGACGGTTACTTTATCTTCTTTGTGGTTGCGGATGTATGTCACCGGTATTTTTGAACCTGGTGTCGTTTGTTCAACCAAGCCAACAAATTGGTCAGCATCGGTAATCTTGGTGTCGCCAAATGCGGTAATGATATCTTCTGCTTTCAAACCGGCTTTTTCTGCCGCTTGTCCCGGCAATACACTGTCAACGAATACGCCGCTGGTTACTCCGTAGGCTTCTTTCGAAGGGTCATCAAGGTCTTTTATCATGATACCCAAGCGACCGCGTTCAAATTGCTTGCCGGTAACAAGACTGTTAATGACATTTTTAGTTGATGCGTTAATTGGAATCGCGAACCCGATTCCTACATTTCCGCCGACATCGCCGGACGGGCTATAAATCATGAAGTTGATGCCGATTACTTCGCTGTTGATATTCACCAATGGCCCGCCGCTGTTGCCCGGGTTAATGGCGGCATCAGTCTGCAGCAAATCGCGGAAGTTGAAGTCGTCAGACGGGGCGGATAATTTGCGCCCGATAGCACTGATATGCCCTACTGTCATGTTTGAAAACAACCGGAATGGCGAGCCGAAAGCGATAGACCAGTCGCCGGGTTGAACAGTGCTGGCATCACCTAATTTAGCTGTTGGATAGACACCTTTTTCGGTGATTTTCACAATAGCAAGGTCAGTTCGGGTATCAGTTTGTATAACCTCTGCCGCCAACTGTTTATCGCTGCCATTTAGCTGTACTGTTACTTTCGTAGCACCATCCACCACGTGTCTGTTTGTTAAAACTATACCTTCCGGCTGAATAATTACACCGCTGCCGCTCGCAACCTGAATTCTTGGCTGCTGATCTTGCTGGGGTGCGCCGAATGGGTTAAAGAAGTTTTCAAACGGATCGCTTTGTGTTGAACCTTTGGTTTTAATTTGTGTGGTAATAGATACTACCGCGGGTGATACCTTGTTATGAATATTCCGCAGTCCAGTCTGGGTTGCTTCCATTACAGACAATGCATCCTTCTCGCTTACCTCGGCAAATGCTGATGTGATCAGCATCGCCAACATCACAATAAATGTTGAAATTTTTAATTGTCTCGAGATTAACATTTATCTCTCCCTTTTTTTATGTATCTTTCTCCCATACGCACACGCATATATTCCAGTGTCATGTGGTGGGGGAGGTTAACGAAATTATACCCATTTATAATTAAAAATAAAACATAAATGGGTGCAATTTTTTGTCACTTCACCACATCAGTACGAAATGGTCCGGCTGGCAAGCCTGTCTCATTTGTCAGGTTTACCGTCGGGTTGTCTGCCCATCCGTAACGTACCGCGGTTGGATTTGGCACTGTCGGACTGCTGACAATCACGGTATCGCCATCAATCTTTGCTGTTGCCCATACGAAAACTTTGTTCTTGCCGGCGATGGCGAATCCCTGCAATTCTTTGCCGTCAGTGGTACGCAAACCGCCGTCGGTATGAGTGAATTTTATGCGGATGGCATTGTCGCCTTCCTTCACCATGCTTTCAAAAATTGGACCGGAATATGCCATTACCTTTTTGTAAACCATACCAAGTGCCTGTAATGCCAGCCGGTCGCCGACTTCCTGTTTGCGGGTAGGGTGGATATTATTGGGGTCGCCAACGTCAATGGTAACCGCCAGTCCAACTTGCGGCAGTGTAGCGGCGGAAATGGCCTGTGCTTCGCGCATTTCTGCCCAACCGCTTTCAGAAGGCTCCGGTTTTGCCGCCATGTAATTTGGCAATTGCACGATGAGAAAAGGCAAATCTCCCTGTCCGCATGCTTTGCGCCATCCGGTAATCAGTGCCGGCAACAAATGGCGGTATCGTCCGGCGTTGCCAGCATTGCTTTCACCCTGGTACCACAAAAAACCACCGATGGCGCATTTAGTCCATGGCGATATCATACCGTTATACAGACCGGTGGGTAATTCATTTTGCGGCCAACTGGCTGCAATGCGGAACTTCCATTTGTCTGCCAGCGATAATGAGTCTTTGGGTGAATCAGCAATTATCAATGACATCTGTTCCGGAGTGCCCAGTATCCCGCCGCCGCCAAACTGGTCGCTTACCCGTACCGCAATACTTAATTTTCCTGCTTTAACTAATGATGCTGGTACAGTATATTCTCTTGGTGTTTTCCATACATTGGGGGTATCCATATTCATGGCTCCAACTTTAACACCGTTGAAATAGGTGGTGTCGCCATCATCAATCGGCCCAAACTTCATGGTTAGTTGCTTGCCGGTCCAGTTAACGGGGATATCTACTGTTCGTCGGAACCAGACAACGCCGTTAAGATTATCCATCCCGGCTTTTGCGCCTTCCCATCCCTGCGGCAGCGGAAGAGACATTTCGCGCCAGTTGGCATCTGCCATTTCTGGCGCCTGCCAACCGGTATCATCAATATCAGCAGGATATTTTGCGGATTCTTTATCTACGGTTTCAACCTGTGACTTCAATTCCGGGTCGGCAGTTATCCCGGTTCTATCAACCCACGATTCAATTGCGGTAGCACCTACGGCGGCTTGTACAATTCCTACCGGAACCTTTAATTCACGCTGCAGTTTTAATCCAAAGAAATAAGCAACGGCGGAAAAGTTTTTTGCTGTCTCCGGGGTGCATTTATTCCATTGTCCACCGCAAGTAACCCAAGGTGTCTGCCGCGAGGCATACCAGGTGCTATATAATCGCAATTGCGGATTATTCGACTCGCGAATCGCCTGTTCTGCCGTTGCCGCGTATGACAATGGCGTCGCCATGTTTGATTGTCCCGAGCATACCCAAACCTCGCCGATTAATACATCTTTGAATGTAATGGAGTTTTTGCCTTTAATATATAATTTATATGGACCACCAGCGCGCAGTTTGGGAATTGATACCTGCCATAAACCGTCTTTATCCGCAACAGTTCTTTCGTTTTTACCGGCAATGCGCACTATAATCCGTTCACCGGCATTTGCCCAACCCCATACAGATATTGGGACGTTGCGCTGCAGCACCATATTGTCGCTGAATTGCCCCGGCATGCGCACATCGGAAAATGCAGACAGGCACAAAAGCAGTGAGAGAAGGATGAGAGTAGTTTTAATCATATTCAGGTATCCCTTTTTTATTGCCAAACCGGTTAAATATTTGTAAACTTAATCTATAAGTTTTAACAAAACAATCATACCAATCTGCTTGTGAGTCGGTCAAACTGAAAATAATTTTCACATCGATAAACAGGATTATTCATGATTTTTTATCATCTTGTTTATCCTGTTAATCGATGTAAAAAATAGAAAAAATCAAGGAACAATTATGACAAGTTTTCTCTGTACCCCTAATATCACTATTACTCCGGAAGCTATTTTAATTTTAGGTGAAAATTCTGTTTCACTTGCCCGCTTGAATTTGAAATTTCGTGTTAATGATGACGAATACCAGGTGAAAGAAATATCGCAGTCTGATAATTGCTTTATTGGCACTACAAATGCGCCGGGTGTAACTGTGAAAATTACTCCGGTTGATAACAGCATCTGCGTAGAATTATGCGGAAGTTTTGATGGTGTAGCGTCTCCGGTATATTTTTGTGATTCGCCAATTGATGCACAGTATGGTAGAACGTTTGTTGGTGACGATGATTGCAAACTATTTACGTCATCCGGCAATGAAGATATTTATTTGACCAATTCTGGGATGTACCTGGAAACTATAGTTAAGAAACATGCGTTATGGATGGTTGCGCCGCCGCCGCATATTATGTCATTTGGCGATGGCAATGGCTGGTTCGGGTTGTCTATCCCGGAACCAATGCCGGTTGTTTACACCCATATTCAATGTAAAAAATCGGTCTTTGACCTGACATTTTCCTCATACAGCCCATCCCATGATGGTGGACGCATGCCGCGGGTATATATCGATGCTGGATTGGCAGATAGCAAGTCGATTATCGACATGCACATTAAACACGCGGAAACCTTGAATCTGGTTGATAAAAAAAAGAAAACATACTCATGGTGGTACAACCCGATTTACTGCACCTGGGGTGACCAGTGCTATCTGAGCAAAGTAGATAAAACCGCGCATTTCAACGAAGAAGCGCTGCTGCATTTTGCGGATGGTATACGAAAAATATACCCTGGCGAAGTTAATTACATCATCGATGATGGCTGGTTTAACAACCTTGGCGATTTTCAACAGAAAACTTCCGAGTTTGGAACCGCAGAAGATTTTAAAAATACTATCGCTAAACTGAAAGCAAAGGGATTTCGCGTCATTCTATGGTTCACACCATTCTGGACAAAGGTTGATTCTGATGTGGAAAAAGAACACCCGGAATACCTGGTTCGCGCGACAAATGGCGATATTTATCGCGATATGCACAATCGGGGAATTCTCGATTATTCCAACCCTGAAGTGCGCGATTATATTCAAAAACTCATTACTTTCATGTTGGATACCCTTGACGCTGACGGCTTTAAGATAGACATGAACTTCTCGCATCCGTTAATGACTGACATCACTTTATATGACGGCACCTGGGGTTACGGCAGTTTGATGTGGCTTAACGTGGCAAAGTTCATTCATAAAAACGCGACCGCGATAAAGCCGGATGCTTTTGTCACTATCAGCGGCATTGAAAGCTACCTGCAGCCATACACCAGTTCAGTTCGCCTTAACGACTTGTTTGATTTTTATCATGCCGAAGCTTGGTACAACCGCGCCGAATTAGTAACTCGCCTGATGCCGAATGTGCCTGTCGACGTTGATGGTTGGCCATCCAGCGTTGATAAAATGCGCGAATACCAGTTCGTCTCTCCTGTCTTCGGCGCGCCAGTGACCTATTATATCGACGGGGTAGATATCCTGTCGGTGAAGATGACTGATGTAGATTACAATCGCATGGCGTCGGTCTGGCACGTATATTCCCAGGCGCACTGCGAATACAATATGCAGGTGACGATGGATAATGACACCGGCACATTTGAACGCCGCAGCCCGGATGGAAAACTTCGCGCCATTGCCTTGCAAAAGTCAGTCTTAGTCACCTTCACCGATGACAAAATATTCGCCACCGCCAATTGCAACCGCGCGGTTAGCATCCCGGTAGATAACCCGTCAGCATGGAAAACCGCGGTGAAAGTATACCGCTGCGGCAAACGCGAATCCGTAAAACTATTCACAGACAACACCAGCATAATCCTGAATATGGAGGATGCAGGCAGTGGAATATTATGTTACAAGGTATCGAAGTAATTTTTTAGACAGGATTAACATGATTAACAGGATTGATTAAAATGGCGAAGCCAAAAAATCATGTCAATCATGTTAATCATGTCAAAAAACCAAAAATCGGAGCAAAACATGTCAACAAATAGCGCAATAATTCCAGTGCCAAATATCATGAAAGATTTTTATGACTGGGCGGAACGTCGCCAGCAGAAAGTCGATTTGGCGAAGGCTGACAGATACGATTTGATATTCATGGGTGACTCTATCACCCACATGTTTGAAATGCCGGAACGCGGCCTGCCGGTGTGGCAGAAATATTACGGCAATCGCAAAGTGCTGGATCTCGGTTATGGTTGGGATACCACCCAAAACCTGCTGTGGCGACTGCAAAACGGCGAGTTCGCCGGCCAGCAGCCAAAACTGGTGGTATTGAATATCGGCACCAACAACCTTACTGGCAACACCGCCTGCCGCCAGAATACCCCGGCAGAAGTAGTGGAAGGCATCGACACCATCTACCGCTACATCCACCAGCAATCACCAGCAACCACTATCCTGGTAATGGCAATATTCCCCCGCGGAATGACCAACGAACAGATATTCACCGACGTTATTGCGGCGAACAAATTGCTGGTGCAACACCTTCAAAACAAACCCAATATTCTGCACCTGAACATCAACGAAAAATTGCTGGAAGGCAAAGCAGAAATCTCCCTGGAGATAATGGACGACCGCTGCCACCCAACTGAAAAAGGATATGAGATTTGGGCGAAGGAGATTGAGGGAGTGGTTGGGGAATTTATGGGGTAATTTATAAAAATGTAGAGACGCAACATTTTGCGTCTCTACCCGGGAACGCCAATCTCCTGATTGGCCGATTAGATATAAACTTGCCAATCAGGAGATTGGCGCTCCCGGGGATATTTTCCTACACCACTCCAACAATCTCCGTCTTCGCTAAACACATCGCGTCGTCGTCTGCTGTTATTGCGCGCAGGCGGATGCTGTATTGATATCTGCCGGGGGTGATAAGGTATTCGGGATGGACGTTCATGGTCCATCCGGTGTCGCCGCCTACTCCCATGTGCAGGTGGTCTATGTGCAGGTATACTTCGTCGCGCGGTACCAGTTCAAAGTCGTGGTTGGCGGTGAACAAGTCGTCGATGCTGTAGTGAAGAGCGTCGAAATGGACCAGTGGTTTTCCACATACCAGCAAGCCGTTGCCGCTGCCATTGGTCAGTGATACCCATTGGGTGTCTTCGTGGCCGCCGCAATCGCCCGGCACGATATATTCTTCGAATTGTTCTGCTACTTTTGAGCTGTATTTGCCGGTTATGGCGGCGGTTTTGCGGTCGCAGTATGTTTCCCACGGGCCTTTGCCATACCATGTCAGATTGTCGAACTCACCCGGCAGCACTATTTCCAGACCGACGCGTGGGATATATGGGAAGACATCGGCGATATTCACCGCAGTGTCTACCGCAACCTCGCCATTGCCGAATATCGTGTAGGTGGTCTGACTGTTGATGATATGCGCGTCAGTCGCGCCGGTGTATTTTGCCGATATGCGAACGACTGCTGATACTGCTGATATTTGCGCGACATCAATTGAAACAATATCGCGTTTCAGGTTGAATAAACCCGCGCGGCGCCAGCGTTCCCGCAGACTGTTGTCATGTTCCACTTCAAAGTCATTGCCGGTGGGAGCACGGCGGAAATTGTCTTCCGGGCCTGCTTTGATAATATCTGCGCCGCCAGATAACCAGGATGAAATTTTGCCGGTGGTTTTGTCAAAGGTGATGGCAAACTTTTTACCGGCAACAGATATTGAATCACCGATGGAATTCAATGAGATAGCCGGCATTTCACCGGGTTTGATAGTCGCCGGTTGAGATATCATGTCAGTCATAAGGAATTGCCCGCGACAAATTTCGTGACCGGCTTTAGCCCACGGCAGATCGCGATTCAGCACGCAGAAGATGTTCATGTAGTAATCCGCGCCGGGGGTAAGTACCAGTAATTCTGGACGCGGGATGGTAATATCTGCCTTGCTCCATGGTGAAACTGCCGGTGCCGGCATTTCGCCTTCCGCCAGTGTGTTGCCGTTCTCGGTAAACTGCCATTTTACGGTTATGTGCGACAGGTCGCTGAACTGGTATTTGTTCCAGATGGTGTAGATGCCATTGGGGGTATCTTTTTCCAGCACTGCTATGGGTGCCTGAACATTTTTTACTTCATACGCGCCAGGGTGCGGGGTCAGGTCGGGTCCAACGATGCCATTAAGGCACATGCTGGGACATTCGCCGACTCGTTTGTAATCATATTCATCGCCAAAATCGCCACCGTAAAGCCAATTTTTACTATCCGGCGAGTCTTTCAGTAATGCTTTGTCCGCCCAGTCCCAGATGAAACCACCCTGGAATCGCGGCATGGTATCTATTAAATCCCAATATTTTTTAAAGTTGCCAGTGGCGTTGCCTTTCGCGTAGGCATATTCGCACATAATGAATGGCCGGTCCTCGGTTTTATCGGTCAAGATGTCGCGAACCCAGTCGAGTTTTGGATACATTGGCGCCATCACGTCGCTGATATTTGGACCGGGAAAACCGCTTTCGTATTGCACCGGTCGGGTTGGGTCATATACCTTTACCCAGTTGGTCATGGCTGCATGGTGCGGGCCGAAATATGATTCGTTGCCCAGCGACCAGAAAATGACGGAAGGATGATTTTTGTCGCGCATCACCATGCGGATAGCACGGGATAAATACGCTCCGGCCCATTCCGGGTCCTGGGTCAGCAATCCGCCGACGCCATGAGTCTCCAGATTGGTTTCGTCGACCAGGTAAATGCCATATTCGTCGCATAATTCGTACCAGCGCGGATGGTTGGGATAATGGCTGGTGCGGACGGAATTGAAGTTCAACTGCTTGATTGCGATTACTTCGGCACGCATATCATCTTCGGTCAATGCGCGTCCACGCCAGGGGTGATGTTCGTGACGGTCGACGCCGCGCACTACCATGCGAACGCCGTTCAGCAATACCACGCCGTCAACTATCTCAATCTGGCGGAATCCGACTTTGCAGCTTTCATAATCCAGCACTTTGCCGGCAAAATCTTTCAGTGTCAGCAGCAATGTGTAAAGATACGGATTTTCCGCGTTCCAGTGGTTTGGTGCTGACACCGGGATATTCATCTTCGCGGCATATTTTTCCGGTGAGCAGTCGCCATACATCGGGGTGTCATTTGATACAATGCCGGTACAAGGTTCGATTACCGGTTTGCCATCGGCGTTAAACAGTGCTGCTTCAATTGAGTATTGCTGCGGGTTATCCACCTGATTGATTCTGGCGGTTACTGACAAGGTAGCATCTTTGTACAATTTATCAAAACTGGTAGTAATCTGAAAGTCGCGGATATGGGTTTTCGGCTTGCGGTACAGGTATACATCGCGCTGGATGCCGCTCATTTGCCAGTAATCCTGGTCCTCAATATACGTCCCGTCGCAATAACGCGGCACCCAGGCGGCGATGACATTTTCTCCTGCGTGCAGGTAATCGGTCAGATTGAACTCCGCCGATAATCGGCTGTCTTGGCTGTACCCTACGTCTACGCCATTGGCATATAACTGCAACGCGGAATCTACCGATTCAAATACGATGAAGATCTCATCCTGCAGCCAATCTTCATCAATATTAAATGACAAACGATAGCATCCGGTGGGATTATGCGCGGGAACTGTCGGTGGGGTGGGGTCGAATGGATAAACGACATTGGTGTAAATCGGCGGGTCGTTATAACCCATCAACTGCCAATTTCCCGGTACTGTTATTTCACCCCATGTTGGGTCAGTATAACCGGGTTTCATGAAATCCGCCGGCACTGCCAGTGGTGAATCAACCAGGCAGAATTCCCATGTTCCGTTCAATGATTTTACATTGGCCGATGACATGCGGTCGCAAGTTAATGCTGACTTCGCATCAGGATACGCGCCTAATGGCGAGTGCATCAGTTCGCGGTTACGTTCAAATAAAACCGGATTTTCCCAGTCATTGCGTTTAGCCATAATATTATTACCTTTTTCTGACACAGAGTTTCACAGAGGAGACACTGAGATACACAGAGATTTATTTTTGACATGATGAACATGATTGACACGATTGAAATTAATTTTACTTATAAATAATGGCGAAGCCAAAAATCATGATAATCATGTTAATCATGTCAAAATTTCAAACAGAGTTATAAGCGTATTCTGCTATCAGGGCGGCGAAGTAGCCGGCACCGAAGCCGTTGTCTATATTTACCACGGTTACGCCGGTGGCGCAACTGTTCAGCATGCTCAGCAGGGCGGCGACACCGCCGAAGGCTGCTCCGTATCCTACTGATGTCGGCACTGCTACTACCGGAACTTTTACCAACCCGCCTACCACTGACGCTAACGCGCCTTCCATGCCTGCCACAACTACGATTACTTTGGCGCGCTGCAGGCGGTCGCCTTTCGCCAGCAAGCGGTGCAACCCGGCTACTCCCACGTCATACATGCGGTCAACCGGCCAGCCTATTGCTTCTGCCGTCATAGCGGCTTCCTCGGCTACCGGCAGGTCGGCGGTACCGGCGCTGACAATTGCTATCAGCGGGTCGCCTTCGTGCCGCCATTCTTTTTCTTTATGCCATAATATTATTCGCGGCAATTCAAAATATTCCGCTTCCGGTACGGCTTTTATCACCGCATCGGCGTGTTCCTGGCTTGCCCGGGTCGCCATGACCACCGGGTTTTTATGTTTAAGGCGCATGAAAATTTCCGCGGTTTGCGCCGGCGTCTTTCCCTGGGCAAATATCACTTCGGGGAACCCGGTGCGCAGGCCGCGATGATGGTCCAAAGAGGCGAAACCGATATCTTCAAACGGCAAGGTTTTCAGCCGGTCGATAACTGAATCATCAGTCAACTCGCCGCTTTTAAAATCCGCCAACATTTTCCGAATAGTAATTTCGTCCATTTTGCCGCCTTCTAAAAAGAGGCGATTTGTCGACAAACCGCCTCTTTTTCACATCGATTTACAGGATTTACAGGATAAAAATAATTATCCTGCCTATCCTGCCCATCCATGTTAATATTAAGTAACTTAAATTTTGCCCATCTTCTTCAAATTATTAAATGAGATGGTTACGCTTTCAATGGGTGGGCGTTTGCAGCTATCCTGTTCAACTATGTACCATTCAACTCCACTCGCTTCTGATGCGGCGAAGATGGCGTCCCAGTCCTGACTGCCTTCACCAACTTCAGCGAATGATTCGTCGGTTTTGTCCATATCTTTGCAATGTACCAGCGGAACGCGGCCTGCATATTTGCGGATATATTCAGCGGGTTGTTCGCCGCCTTTCTTTACCCAGTACAGGTCTAATTCTGCTTTCAACTCATCTGGTGTTGTAGCCGAATAAAGGGCATCCAATGAATATACACCTTCAGCGGTTTTAGTGAATTCAAAATCGTGATTGTGATACAATACTGTAATGCCAAATTTAGCCATTTTATTGCGAACAGCGATAATTCTTGAAACCAGGTTTGCGCGCTGTGCCGGGTCATTGAATACATCAGGCGAGATGTAGGGGATGACGGCGTATTTTACGCCAACTTCTGCCAGGTATTCGCCTTCTGCGCCTTCGATGCCGTCAATGCCAACGTGGGCGCCAATAGCGGTCATACCCAGTTCGCTCAGCAGTGCTTTTAATTCTGCTGCGGATAATCCGCCGTAACCAGCCAGCTCAACGCCTTTATATCCTATTTCAGCAACTTTTTTGAACGTACCGATGAAATCCACCGCGGTTTCATTGCGCAGTGTATACATCTGTAAACCTACAGGAATCTTAGACATGCTATACCTCTTAAAATCTTTCTTTTTAATGTGCCGTTATACTATTCTCTAATGTGCCACTGATTCCTGCCTGAACTGATTGTATTACTAAATATTTGTTGAATTAATCGTGAATAATTCTATGATTTCCTACATATTACAAATCTGTATTTTTATTTAACAAATCCAATAAGGTTTTGCAAAACCCGGTGTGACAGACACCTTCCTGGCTTCTCCACTCGGTGTCAGTCACTAAAATTCGTTCTTCCCCTTTCCAATCGGGGAGGAGATTAAGGGGAGGGACTTTCCAGGTGAACTATTTATTTCAATATAGCTATTGACTTTCTCGCCTTGTATTAATACAATTGTCTTAATCTCCCCGATTAAACTAAAGGATGGTCAAACATGACACGTCTAATCACTATTCTCACAGTTCTCTTTACCTTAGCCGGCATCGGCTGGTCGCAAGGCGAGGGTTATTTCAGCCCGCCTGAAGTTATGACGGGGTTGCCACTTGATAAGATAGGCAACAATGGCTGGGCTGGCAAGGTGAACAATATTGCACCACTCGGTGGGCTTGTTTACCCGGGTGACAATGTTAAGTTTGAATTAATGCTGTCAAATACCGGCAAAGAAGCGTTGAAGACTACACCAACTATCGAAATCTGTCGTTTTGCCACTCGGTTGATTGAGTTGAAAGACTGGTGGAAACCGGATTTTGTTAATGAATTTGTCGGCAAGCCGGTACGAGTTCCATTGGCAGAGATGACTATTGAACCGGGCAAAAACGTTGTTATACCGTGGGAATCAAAAGCCAAAGAGTTTACCGATTATGGCACTTACGCAGTAATTTTAGACTTGCCCGGAAAAGGCAGGCAGGGGATAGCGACATTTGTACGTATTCATTCGCCAAATCCAAAACATGGTGATGGCAAGAATTCTCCTTTAATTGTTGCCTGGGGTTATACTACCAAAGAACTCCCTTATATAGCGCGTATTGGTTATAAATGGGTTCGCACCGACGGCACCCCCAATTGGAACGGTGTGTGGACTCGTACTGTTGAAGGCGGGCCTGATGGTCCGTTTGACTGGACTAGGATGGATGATACCATTGATAAATTCCGTGAAAACAACCTGTGGATTCTCAGTAATATGTATGGTTCACCTGAAGGCGCGACTACTCTTGAAAATAGAAAAACATATAACATGGTGCATCTGGCGAAATATGACACCGCCTGGGGTCTTTTCGTTGAAGAAGCGGTACGGCGCTATTGCGGAAAAGACGGCAAAGGACCATTGCAGATAATCGATTATTACAATGAACCCTGGGAAGGCGGCGGTATTTCCGGGTGGAAGAGCGACGCTATCCGTTATCGAACCATTTATAAAACAATTTATGACCATGCGAAAAAAGCCAGTCCATTCATAAAAGTCGGCGGCACATCAAGCATTATGAATACCTGCGATAAATTACTGTCTATAAAAGACTGGCAGAAGCAGTATAAAATTGATGTATTCACAGACCATTATGTACAGCCGCACATGATGCATGGTCCGCGCATTGCGGAATCATTAGGCGGCATATCCATGGATACCGAAACATGGTGCGGAAAATTGGATGAACAGCAGATGGCATTGGCGGCGCATTTTATCGCCAGCGGTCAGAAAAAAGTTAACCCCACCCATTACCAGTCGCACCTACCCTGGGAAAATGGCAAAGGCGGACCGATGTTCGGCAACCTTTCTGCTGCTATTAACTACTTCCTGTATTTCACCGGTGGACGCGAGTTTACTAAAACAGTATTTATGGACAATCTGCCCTGGCTGTACCAGTGGGGAGAAGGCAAAAATGCTGGATTTATTCTCAGCGGCAACCATAACCGGTTAAATAATGACCGGCCAATTCTTTACAGCCAGATTAATGCCGACGGCATAATTACGGTTGACAGCATGGGTGGCAAGGTAAAAGCTTACGACCTGTACGGCAACCTGTACCCAACAACAAAAGGTATTTACACGCTGCCTTGCGGATTCCGCAATGTCTATTTAGAAGCTGAAGACCCGAGCTTGGTTATTAAGGCTGTCGCACAGGGGAAAATTGAAAAAGTAAAACCTGTCGAACTGTTTATAGATGATTTTATCACCCCGCTTCCGCAGGCAAAGACCATCGATGCAGAAGTCCATAACGTTCTTAACCGTCCTATTTCCGGTACATTGACAGCAACTGTCACTGCTAATATCACTCTGACGCAGGCGGCGATTCCTGTGGTGTTAAAGGCTGGTGAGAGTAAAATAGTACAATTCAACATTAAGTCTACCGAGGTGAACCCGGCTAATGCCTATGATGTTAAATTGTCATACGCCGGTGCTGATGGTACTGCTGAAATTGCTGATGTGCTGCATGTAAATACCATCACCTATGGTACCCCGACGTTGGATGGCACCCTGGCTACCTGGCAAAACGCGATTCCGGTAATCAACTACGGAGTGGACGCAAAACGCAGCTTTGTTGAAGCAGCCTGGAAACCGTGGGAAAAAGACGTTGATATCACCAAAGGCATGGCGGAAACCCGGTTCATGTATGATGACAAATTCCTGTATATAGCTGTTCGCGAACGCAATAAAGACTGGGCAGCCAAACCGCGCCTGTCTACTCGCGATGACAACAGCTACTACGGAAAAGACGACATGGCGCACACTTATATTCGTGGGAATGGCGACACCGCGCCATATTCCGGCAATTGTGTTCAAGTTGGCATTGGGCTTGACCTGCACAAACATCCGCTGGCGCTATACGACAAGGTACCGGCAAAAATGATTGCCATCGACGATACCGATTATGAATATGCTTTCTGGGGAACCCCGGACGGCGGTACCGAAATATGGCGCAGCAATAACCCGACCATGCTGCCGTTTAATTTCCTTCCCCGCTGTTCGCCTGAAGGTTATAACGGCGTTCCCAAAGGGACACAGAGTTCTACTAAACGCGACGGCAACGACACCATTTATCAGGTAGCCATCCCGTTAACCGACATGCCTGAATTAACCCCGGCAAATGGCAAGATAATCCATATAGCATACTGCCTGCCAGGCTCAAACATTCAGGAAGGTGCTGGCCGCAGCCGCACTCGATTTAATGGTTTAACCCTGAAAGCAACCTGGAACTGGGATAAATACTCAAACGATTTGCGTTGGGGATTTGTGAAGTAGAAAAGAAAAACCATATTTGATAAATATCAGAAAGGCGGACTGAAACGTCCGCCTTTCCTATTGACATTTAATATTCAATTTATATACTTACTGCATTAAACAAAGGTGGCAATTATGACTAACATTTTACAACCCTATATTGACCGCGGCGAATTAGCTGGCGCGGTTACCCTAGTGGCAAATGCTGAGAAAATTCTTAGCTTAAAATGTATTGGATATGCCGATATTGCGGCAAAAATTCCGATGCAGCCAAATACCATGTTCTGGATAGCCTCGCAGTCCAAACCTATTACCTGTACCGCATTGATGATGCTGGTTGATGATGGCAAGGTTTGTGTTGATGACCCGGTGGAGAAATACCTGCCGGAATTTAAAAGCATGTGGCTGTCAGTTGAGAGAGATGATGAGCATATCCTGCTGAAAAGGCCATCACGTCTCATCACTGTTCGCGATATTCTCAGTCATACCAGCGGCATGGGATTTATGTCGGCGCTGGAAGTTCCCACTCTTGACTTGCAGCCTTTGCGCGAATGTTCGTTAAGCTATGCAATGACCCCGCTATCATTCGAACCAGGCACAAAATACGAATATGCCAACACCGGCATTAACACCGTTGGCCGCATTATTGAAGTCGTTAGCGGCATGCCGTATGAAGAGTTTTTGCAAACCCGCATGTTCAAGCCATTAAGAATGATAGATACCACCTTTGTTCCCAATGACGAACAGATGACCAGAATGACGAAATGCTACCAGCCGAATGCGGACAGAACCGGACTGGAAGAAGTAACAATCTCGCAGTTGAAATACCCGTTTAATGACAAATCCCGCAAGCCAATGCCCGCCGGTGGTCTATTTTCCACCGCGACAGACTGCGGCCATTTCATGCAGATGGTACTGAACGACGGTATTTACGAGGGGAAACGCTATCTGTCAACCGAATCAATCAAACAAATGACCAGTAAACAAACTGGTGAACTGGCAGATGAATATGGATTTGGCTGGGCATCCGGAGAAAACTACTTTGGCCACGGCGGAGCATGTGCAACTAACATGGCTGCCCATACCAAAGAAGGAATCATTATAGTCTATCTGATTCAGGAAACCAACGGATTCCTCGGCGATGGCGGAATGGCACTGGAAACATTTGTTAAGGATGCGAGAGAGAAGTATAGTTAACTAACAGTTTATACTAAAGTTTTGGGAAGAATGGGAAGTATGGGAAAAATGGGAGGAATGACCTTTCACTTCACATTCTTCCCATAATTCCCATTCCTCTCCAATTATAATCCTCAATTATATTGACATCTTACACTCTCCTGCGTAAAATCTATTTAATCCGTTTAGCATCCAGGAGATATATAATGAATAGTCGTCTTTCTTCATTTTGGCTTGCGTTTTTCACTCTGCTGTTAATTGCATCGGCAGGATTTTCCCAGTCGTTATTTCAGTCGGTGATTACTGATGCCAATATTGACTATACCAATACCACCGAGTTTCCGGCGCATCCGGGTGAAAAAGGCGGCTTTTGGGTGGCGGCATCGCGAAATGATGGACTTGCCGGCGCGCTGCATATTCGCGGTCCATTGGCGCCTCATGCCAGTTGGATAACTGACGAGACAGACCAGAAACAGCGATATCTGCGACTGGCATTTAAAGAAGTACTGCCAATCGGCACTATCATTGGTGCGGGTGGTGCTGTCAGTTACCTGAAAGCTGATGCCGCATATCCCGGTGATGTGACAAAAGAAGACCAATGGGTGGCAGTATCGATACCAGAAGGTCAGGCAGGCGAACAGGTCATACCTTTTCCGCCGGATATAACCACTCGAGCGATACGTTTTAGTTTTACCGACTCGCTGTTGGGTGGTGGCAAGAGCCATTCCGGGTTTGGCGGCGCATTGGTAATCAAAGCGCGACTGCATAATCTTACTCCCGAGGCTACTGCGTTTGCGTCTTCACAGCCAACCGGTACGGCAAATGTTATAGAAGCAACCCGGGTGCAAAATCTGATTACCGGCGGGTCATGGAGTGCTGCTCCGAAAGCGGATATATCCCCGGAAAATCCAGAATGGGTAGTACTGACCTGGCCGGAAGCGAAGAAATTTATCGGTATTGGCTTTATCAACGCGTTTGCCAAAGTGTTGGAGATTGACACTTTAAATGATAATGAAAAAGGCAATCCTGCCGTTGCGCCTGATGCTTCATGGACAAAGGCAAGTACCGTAAACTGACCTATTTGGTGGCGACCGGCATATACTGACGCGTTCGCAGTTTTTGCTGCACCGGTTTCAACCCGTGCCATTCGGGTGCGGATTACTCAACCTTTAACAACCGAGAACCCCGATATCGCCGGCAGCACTGCCGGTTCCAAACACAAAGCAAGCCTTGCCGGGGTGATGACATTCACCGATTTGGCTGCTTTGCCGGTACCGCCAAGGCCAAAAGAAGCTGCGGAATTGCCGCCTATAAAGATACCATTTAACATGCCCTATAACGGGAAAGTCGCCATTGCAATTGATGATGCCGCTGGAAATAGAGTGCGAAATCTGCTGGCTGATGAAGACAGAACTGCAGGTGAATTAACCGCGAATTGGGATGGACGCGATGATGCCGGTAAATTGTTGACTGCTGGAACTTATACTGTTAAATCTATCACTCATAAACCTTTGCATATAATTTATCAAGCTACTGTGAACGATTCCGGCAATCCGCCGTGGTGGAAATCCGGCAGTTGGGGTGATCAGTTAGGTTCCGGCAGTTGGCTTTCCGACCATGCTCCACCCAATGACGTCACCAGTATTGGTGATAAAACATTTGTCGGAGCGGTAATAGCCGAATCCGGGCATACTATTTTAGCCTGTGACCTGGATGGCAACAAACTATGGGGAACCAAATGGCTGGAAACCGCCGGTGCCGGGTTCCTGACTAATGATGGCAAAAAAGTATATTCATCCGGTGAAGGCGGCTGGATTGGCGAACGGTTGATGATTCACGAAATCGATCCGACTACATATAAATGGCGGCGGGTTACTCAACTGGTATTCGATACTGGCAGCACCCCCACCGGTGGCCTGTCCGGCATAGCTGCCCGCGATGGAAAACTTTATGTAGCATTCAACAAAGAGCCAAATTCCTGGCTGCGTTCTGCAATAGCTACTGCAAATGTGGATGTGAAAAACACTACATTATATAAGACCACAATTGAGACGCTGTTTGCGATGTTGCGCACAAAAGGCGCTGTGCCATCCGGTGGCAGTTGGAATACTGAACAGTCAGATATTAATACAAAATACCTGCGGTTGGCATTTAATACGCCGCAACCAGTTGGCACTATCATTACTCCGCAAAATTTAACCATCAGCGCGCTGAAACCAGACGCGGTATATCCCGGCGATACCGCAAATGAAAATGATTGGATACCAATCAGCAATGCCATAATGCCGAAGGAAAAACCGTATTACTTCGCTATTCCACAGGTTGGCATGTATGTTTACACAGCACCGGCAAATATGACTACCCGTGCCTTGCGATTTACCTATATTGGCAGAAAAGATGAGAATATCACCAGACCATTTGGCGGTTCACTGATGGGTGCAATGATAACCAGTCGGCGGTTTGCAAATATTTTACCTGGTGCTGTACTAACCGTATCATCGGGTCAGGTGTCACCTATTGGCGCATGGAACGCCGCACTGGATAATCAGCCAATCACCGCGGCAAACCCCACGACTTTAACTGCCGTTTGGCAGGAAGCAAAGACATTCCGCGGAATGGCATTCTTGAACTTCTTCGCGAAACGTGCGGAAATTGACATATTTACCGGCAATGCAACTGATGACCCGACAAAAGCACCTGATACCGCATGGCAAAAAATTGGCGAAGTTACTCCAGAAGTTCGCTGGCGTCCCAGCTATAGTGATGATTATTTTGATACAGGAAAAGATATGACTACCCGCGCTATACGCCTTCGTGTAGTTGAACCGTTAGTCAATGAAAACGCTGACATTGCGTCAACAACCGGCGGTAAAACGAACCGGGTCAGCCTTGGTGACTTATTTGTATTGCAGCATCTTGATGGCGACCTGGCAGATGTCGAAGTTCCTACCCAACGCATCAGCGTGGTAGATATTGCCACCGGAAAATGGGAACGCAACATCGCGGTACCGGCACCCAGGTTCCCGCATTTTGATAACAATGGAAATTTGGCAGTGGTATCTGGAAAGCAGGTGGTGCGTGTAAATCTGACTGACGGCAAACTTTCCCCACTGGTTGAAAAAGGATTGGATGATCCGCGCGGTATCACATTTGACGCGGCAGGGAATCTTTACGTTGCCGATGGCAAAACCAATGTTATAAAGGTTTTCTCCGCTGACTACATTCCGCAGAAACCTTTATGTACCCCGGGTGGCAGAATCATTGGCACCTATGACCGCAACCGCAAGGGGATATCTATCGATAGCCGCGGGCATTTATGGGTGGCAGAAGCAGATTACCAGCCAAAACGCACATCTTTATGGACAACAGATGGCAAGTTCCTCAACGAGTTCATCGGACCGGCACGCTATGGCGGTGGTGGATTCATCGATGATACAGATAAATCGCGATTTTATTATGAGGGGATGGAGTTTGCGCTGGATTGGAAAACCGGCAAATGGGGTGTGAAAAATATTCTTTCCCGTACTCAGCCTGCACTCAGCGGCGGGTATGTAAATCACCCCGTATATTTGAATAATAAACAATATTTGGTTAACGACCCCGAAGCGATGGGAAGTCCTTTGTTTATGGTGGCAGATAACCATGTCAGTCACGCTCATCCGCTGACAGTAGTTGGCAATTGCGATGCTTGGGGACCATTCAAGAATGATGCCGCCATTGCGAAAATGATGGAAGGAAAACCGCTGAATACATACAGTTTCACCTGGAGCGACCAGAACGGCGACGGCTTGCCTCAACCGGTAGAAGTTACCATCAGCGAACCGGGCATACGTCTGAACAGCACATATTGGCCGAGTTACGTGAATAAGAAACTGCAAGTTCAGATGAGCGGCCGCCTGTTAACGCCAGTGTCATATACCGCTTGCGGCGCGCCGGTTTATAAGCCATTTGACGTAAAACCAATCGATTTCCCGGTAGAAAATATATATGCAACTGCCGTTGACAGCAAAGGCCGCATTATAGTAAATGGCCGCCCGGTGACCGCGTTGAATGCAGATGGAAAAACGGCGTGGACTTATCCGCAAAAATGGGTTGGCGTTCACGACTCTCATGTTGCGCCTTCTCCAAAACCCGGGCAGATGATTGGCGGGTTTGGCTTTGTCGGCATGGAAGATATCCAGGGAATAGGCGAGACATTCATGATCAGCAGCAATAAAGGGGCATGGTACTTATTCTCTGATGATGGTATTCTCGCTGCCACGGTGTGGCATGATTACCGCGAACCCGGCACCATCAGTTGGAACTTCCCGGTTGCGGAACGCGGCATGTCGCTTGATAATGTCACCCTGGGTGAGGAACATTTTGGCGGTGGATATTTCCATACCAGTGATGGAAAATATTACCTGGTGGCTGGTCACAACCACAACAGTATCGCGGAATTAACCGGGTTGGAAACCATGAAACGCCAGCAAACGACAATAAAAGTAACCGACAAAGATATTCTGGAAGCAGAGGCGTATTATACCCGCCAGGCAATCGCCGCCGCGCAGAAAGAAGTGCCGAAAATCATTACTCTGGCAGATATGCCGATACCAATAAAGCCGGATGGCATCCTGACTGAATGGAAACCGGAACAATTCACCGCCATCGGCAACCGCGGTTCGTTCGCTATAGCTAAAGATATGGCAAATATCTACCTGGCGTTTCAGGTGGATAGCAACAGTGCGCTGCGCAACGCCGGCGACGACCCGAATATGCTCTTTAAAACCGGCGATTCGGTAGACATGCAAATTGGCATCGACCCCAAGGCGAACCCGACGCGAACATCCCCGATACCTGGCGACCAGCGATTGCTGATTACCATGTATAAGGGAAAACCCATTGGCGTGCTGTACAAACATCGCGTTCCCGGCACTGCCGCAGCCGATAAAACCGGCTTTGCATCGCCGTCGCGAATAGAATACGTCGATAAAATCATTCAACTCGATACGGTAAATATCGGCATTGCCCGCAACGCAAAAGGCTATGCCGTCGAAGTGATAGTGCCGTTAGCACAACTCGGGCTTGCCCCGCAAGCCGGAAGCAGCTATAAAGCCGATTTCGGCATATTGTCCGCCGACAGCAGTGGTGCCGCCACCCAGGTGCGCACCTACTGGGCAAATCAGGCAACCGGCATAGTCAGCGATGTCCCCAGTGAAATAATGCTGACTCCGGGATTGTGGGGAGAGGTGAAATTTTGAAGAGTGAGGAGTGAGGAGAGAAAATGGCAAATGGCAAATGGCAAATTATCGTGAAGTATATATAGTTTTTGAATATTGAGTAAACTTCCCTCCTTTGGATGGGTAGGGGGAGGTCGTGGCGTCACCGTTTCGGTGACGCTTACTGCGCAAGAGAATACTAAAACACTATAATTTATTTCCGGCTCATCCTTTTTCCGAGCGAGACGCTCTGGCCACCTCACGGAGAATGAAAAGTTTTTTTCTGTAGTGTTAGTTGAATGACACATTCTATTTTTTAAGCGAATATCATACAGGAATTTCCTTAATCAACCGATTGACCATAATTATTATTGAGTGGTAAAATTACCATCACAATTGCAACTATCTGCACTCTCCCCTGTCATAACAGATAGAGATTCTATAAATTTCAAAGGAGTCATGCCATGAATTTCACGCGTAAATGGCTGGTATTATTTTTAACAGCATTAATATGTGCTGTTGGATATGCGGATGGCGCGGTGCTAATCCTCGATGACGATATGGTGGTGGTGTCGAGTGCGGCGTCGCCGCGTGTTGCCTATGGCATCAGTCATCAAAAAGATAACCTGATGGTTGCAGTTGCGGTGTCGCCATTTGACGCGGCGGCAAAAGACCCCGCCATCAGTCTGCAGGTTGGATTGTCGGCTGATAATACCTTGACATTGACCGATAAGGACGCCAGCGTAAGGAAAAACGCTGACGGCATGGTATATGAGTTTAAAGTGCCGGAGAAAAACCTGGCTAACACCCCCGAGGCGTGGGATAAGTTGCGCATGGCGATTGCCGTTACCTGGAATGGCGGGGCTTTTGGCCAGCCGCGACAGCGCGAAACATTTCTGCAAGGAAAGGCGAAATCTTCACATGGCGGTTTGGCTGCGCCGGAAAACTGGCAGTTGGTAAATCTCGCCGAGTTTGAAAAAGCACTCGCTGACCGCCGCCTGCAAATAGCTTTTGACTTTACCCAACCGATGGAAGGCATCGCCACCATCGTTATCGACGATGAAAAAGGGAACCGCGTCCGCAACCTTATTTCCGGTCAGATAATGGCGAAAGGAAAACAGCGGATAGTGTGGGACGGCAAAAATGAAAGCGGCGTCACTATGCCCCCGGGCAAGTATAACTGGCGCGCGATATCTTTGCCGGGTTTAAAACCTAATTACCAATTCTCATTTTGCAATGGTCCCGGTTCCAACCACGGCACATTCCACGCGGCGGCGTCTAACAGCAAGTTCATCTTCTTTGGCACCCCGGTCTCTGAAGGCGGTTACGAACTGGTGCAGTTAGACCCCACCGGAAAAATGGTGCATGGTTTTAATTCGCCAAATGGTCACGGATTAAGCAAAGTAGCGGTTTCTGCTGATGAAAAATACCTGTATGCCGCTTATGATGGCAGCGGTTGGGGTGAACAGATTGACCGCAGCAAGCCGGATTGGAAAGCGAATTACAAGATTTCCCTGGTACGTTTTGATTTGGAAACCGGCAACTCGGTGAATTTCGGACGTTCCACCATGTCAGATATATTGGTTTACCCGGTCGGACCGGGATCACCCGATAAAACCCCGGATACTAACGCGCTTGCCGGTTTGACATATTTTAATGGTCATTTATACATGGCGAATAGAATTAAAAATGAAGTTATGGATATCGACCCGGCAACAGGAACAGTCACCCGCTCATTCCCGTTGGATAAACCTGTCGCATTGGCGTCCTCAAAAGACGCGCTTTACGGAATATCTGATAGTAAATTAGTGCAGATTGACCCGGAAAAAGGCGCGATAAGCAAAGAAATTGCCACACCCGAAGGAAAACCTGCCGGATTGGCGATGGATGCTGATGGCAAGTTTTACGTCAGCGACGGCTATGCCCATGTGGTTCGTATTATCGGTGCTGATGGAAAAGCAGCCGGAATGATAGGAAAACTCGGTGGACTTACCTATGGCTCATTTGATCAGCGGCTGAAAACCGGCGGATATGGCGAGACATTTGTAGAAGATGTTATCACCGCCGGGCCGTATGACCCGCTGCGAATGCAAAATCCCGCCGGTCTGACTATCTCGCCAGACGGGCATTTATGGGTGACAGAAAATGGCCGCTGGACACCGAAACGGCTGGCATCCTACGATGCCAAGACCGGCGCGATATGGAAAGAATTCTTTGGCCCGACCGCTTATGGTGCAGATGGTTGCGCGTTTGACCCGGCAGATTCCACCCATTGGATAGGCCAGGGTACTTTATTTAAACTTGATTTCAAGACCAAAACCGCCAAGCCAATCGCTATATTAGGCGGTGAGACCGGCAGAAGTTACCGATTCTGGCGTCAGGAAGGCCGTACATTTGTAATTTCGGTTGGCAAGGCGACATATATTCAGGAACTGCTGCCGAATAATTCATTGAAACCGTTGGCGATGCTGAGTTCAGGTCACCAATTTTGTTATGCTAATAACTGGAACCCGCCGGCGGCATTCATCACCGCGTTCAATCGCGATTACCCGGCTCAAAAATATGTCAGCGGCATTCGCGGCACACCCAATCACGGCTTTGGCATGATTTGGGTAGATAAAGATGGCGACGGAAAGATGTCCGCGGAAGAGATTGAGTTCTCTACCGCTGCCGATTATTTCGGCGGTTCCGGTTGGGGACATGACTTTTATGACCTTACACTGCGGGTGCCGGCAACCTATAAAGGTAAGAGCATTCTGGTTGCCATGAAACCGGAAGGCTGGTGGCCGGGCGGTGCGCCAAAATATCCTGCAATAAATGACGCGGTGAAAGCAGGAATAGCAATTGATGGCTCTGGCGGCGGCGTCGAAACCACGGTAGACCGCTTTGGCAATATGATAGTCAACAGCGACCCGGTTATGCGTTCTTATCGTTCGGATGGAACAACTTTGTGGTCATATCCCAATAAATGGTCAAATGTTCACGGCTCCCACGCTGCTCCGCTGCCTACTGCCGGCGAGTTGCAGGGGGTATTGTTCTACACTGGCGTTGCTCCGTTAGATGATAAAACCGACATAATCGCCATGAACGGCAACCATGGCCGCGAATTCTTCATCACCAGCGATGGCTTGTATATCGATGAAATGTTCCCGGATTGCCGATTGATGACCAATCCGCAGGCTGGTGGAATTGGCATCCTCGGCGGTGAATGTTTCGGCGGTACTTTTGGCAAGTCGCTGACGGATGGCAATTATTACTTCCAGGGTGGCGGCATTGAATATCGCATTTACCGGGTTGACGGCATGCGCGATATCACCCGCAGCAACGGCACATTTACCGTGACGTCAGAACAGGCAATCGCAGCCGAAAGAAATCAATCGCGTGTGATAGCTGAAAAGGCTCAGCCATGCGTCACTACTATACCTTACATGAAAATCCCTGTTGTTATTGACGGTAAAAGCAATGACTGGACGGGTGACCCGACCGCGCAATGGAACCGCGGCAACCAGTTCCCGGTCACTGTTCGCGCAAGCCACGATGATAAAAACCTGTATATGCTGTATACCGTAAAAGATGGGTCGCCGTGGGTAAACAATGGCAAGGACTGGCAGATGCTCTTTAAAACCGGAGACAGCATTGACCTGCAGTTGGGAACCGACCCGAAGGCGAACCCGAAACGTACCGGACCGGTTGCCGGAGATTTGCGGTTGTTAATCGCGCCGTTCCAGGGTGGCAATATCGCGGTGCTGTACCGCCATCGCTTGAAAGGCGCAACTGACAGCGTGGTATTCCAATGCCCGTGGAGAAATGAAAAGGTTGATTCGGTGAAGAAACTGGATTCCGCGCAGATTGTGATTGCCCGCGCCGGCGATTCGTATAATGTTGAAGCCGCAGTGCCGTTAAGCGAACTCGGTTTGGACGCGGCAAGTTTTGGCAAACAATTGCGCGGTGATTTAGGCATTATTTATGGCGATGCCGATGGCACCACCAATATCTATCGCAATTACTGGTCAAACCAGGCAACCGCGTTAATTAATGATGTGCCGGGAGAAATAATGCTGACGCCGAACATGTGGGGCGATATAACACTGGAGGCTGCACAATGAAGAATATATTATTAGTTATGCTGTCGTTATCAATGGCAGTTTCTCAGATATCTGCTGACACCATCCGCTGCGCGGGGATACTTGGCAACTCCGGCGAACAAGGCGCATCGTTGGTTCGTTATGGCGGAATTGCCGCCGCCGGCAGTTTCAACACCACCGGTGCCAGCGGCATTGGCGTAGTGGTAGACCGTTACGGTTCCATTTGGGATCGCGCCGGAGCTGGTTTTCTGAACCGTTATGCTGTAGACGGACGATTGCTGGCGACATATAAAATCCCCGGCGGCGCCGGCAACCGCGTGATAGATGCTATTGCCCTTGCTGGCGATACTATCATGCTGCGCCTGGGCAGCGGATTATACAGTTTATCAATCGACGCACCCACCGGTAGTGACGCGAAAGATATGAAGATTGCCGCGGATATGATGTCATTGTCATCAAAAGATGGCTGGGTGATCGCGTCAAAAGGCGGCGAAATATTTCAGGTTAATGCTGCTGGCGAGAAAAAGCCGGTTGCATCCCTGGCGAAAGCGCCGGATATGGGATTGGATTACGGTCCCGATGGCAAGATATGCATCATGCGCGAATGGAAAGTTTACCAGATTGCCCCGGATGAAAAAGACGGTTTAGTAAAAATTGGCGATGCCCCAGGTGAACGGCCGCAATACCTTAACGGTTACTGGTACGGCAATTCCTGGCACAGCACCCTGCGTCGTTTTGACAAAGATTTACTGCCGGCGCCAGGTGTGGTGCTGGGTGGCAATTCCGGCTCGTTTATCGGCCATGTCGCCGAACAGTCCGAAGTTGTAAATGGCCGCGGTCTTGCTAATATACGGGGTGATTTATACGCGATATCCGGGATGGGCGGCACTATCCACCTGCTGGAATGGAAAGCGCTGGAAAAACGATTTGACCCTATCCGCCGCATAGGTTCTGTGTCTGCCTGCTCCGCATTGGCACTCGACCGCACCGGTCGGGTGTGGTACAAGTCCGGCAATTGGAATTGGAACGACGGACCGGATACACCGCTGCATTTTGGCATACCGGAACCGGAAAAAATATGCGCCATTACCATGCAAAGCAGCGACACGGTGCTGGGATACGGCGTGATGTATGGCTCCCCGGCGATGATGTTTGACAAAATGGACAAGGAAACCCGCATCTGGCGCATGGATAAAAAGCCGTTTTTCCCGGATGACGCTGTCGCAATTGCCATCAGCGAATACAATAACAAACGCGCCTTGCTGATATTGGAAAAATCGGGAAAACTCACCGCTATATATATAAATTCTAATGGAGAGTTTGTCGGCGAAGCTGGCCCGACACAATTAACCACCGTTACCCCGGTGAAAGAATGGACATCGCTGGTATCGTTAGACAAGGATAAACTCCTTGGCGCCGGCGACGGGTACGTGGTGGAGTTTAACCGCGACGGGCAGATATGGAAAGAACAAAGACGCTGGAACTCCTGGGGAGAAGGTGAAAAAGAAAAGTTCGGCAACAGAATCATGCTCAGCGCGGATGCCAATCGATTATGGATAGCCGATTCGGGAAGAAACCGCGTCCTGTGTTTCTCCCCCGACAAATTAATAGCATCCTTCGGCGAGATGGATAAAAAAGGCGACGATCTGACTCACCTCGACACCCCGAAAACAATAATAGCCCGCGACCGCCGCGCCGTAGTATTCGACAGCGGCAACCAGCGACTGATGAAACTGGAATTGGGGGAGTGAAAAGTTAAGGAACCTTTAGCCAGTTAGCAATCAAATCTGAACAAAAAAGTCATAATTTTGGTTAGATATAACTTTACTGTATCGCTGCTCTGCAGCTTTAATTTCTTGTATATACCGCAATACTATTAAGATATCGCCGCTCTGCGGCTGGTTTGTTTGATAAAACATCATTGTTATGTGATATTATTTCCAGCCGCAGCGCGGCGACATGTTAATAGCATAAAAATGTAAAAATGATATATAGCTGCAGAGCAGCGACATATTAAATTTTGCAGAGTTATAACCGTGTCAATCCCGGCACAACATCGCATAATATACCGTCAAGCGATATTGTTACTGTCAACGCGCTGGGGTTGTATACTGACTTGCGGTTAGCGGCTATTACCAGGCGGTTACGGGCATCTTCGTAGTCGTATAATTCAATGTTTGTCGCGTACCAGACATCCGGTTTGCCGGCCAACGGGGCGAATGAGCGTTCTATTTCGCTGCGGTCCTTGGCATATTCGTAACTGTGCGCCCAGACATAAAACACGCCGCCGGCATGCGGGTTGCCGTAAAAGTTGTCCCAGGTTTCCTGCAGATTCGGGGTTTGGCGAATGGCGTGCAGGGTGGATGACCACGCCAGCGGTTCTGCTGGCGGGAAACTGGTTACACCGGCGCCGGTAGTGCGGCTATATACAATGCCCATATCGCGCAACAGGGTAATTACCTGCTGGTTATAGGTACCAAAAGGATATGCCATGCCGCGTACCGGGTAGCCCACCAGTTCTTCCAGTGCTTTGCGGTCATCCATGATTTCGGTGATTATCTGTGAAGAATCTAACCTTTCCAGAAATGGATGGGTTGCGCTGTGAACAGCAACTTCGTGACCGGCAAACAGTTCCGCGATTTCTGACGCGTCCATGTAACCGCCAGACTCGTCAGTCGGCAACTCGCCGGTGCGTCCCAGAATAGAGGAGTTAAGGTTGAAAGTGCCTTTGATTCCCAATTTGTTGAAAGCTGCAACCACCCAGCGGTCATAAACCCGTCCGTCATCCCAACTGGTAGTAACACAAATCCGTTTTCCACCGGGAAAAGCAGGAACTTCTATACGTTTTGGCGCGGTAGACATATTAATAATTTCTCCAATGCTGATTAATTTATTATGTTATTCAGTTTATATCATTTATTTTCCTGCAAAAATCTGTTGAAGTCGATTTTTTAGACATGATTAACATGATTAACATGATTATATATCTCTCTCAATGACAGTTAAACATATAAAATTAGGTTTCAATACCAGATGATAAAGTAATTGAAATAGACAAAGATGGCGAAGCCAAAATCATGTCAATCATGTTAATCATGTCAAAAAATAAGATAAAATAATTGACATACCAGTGTCTTAGCAATACTATTCAATCAGCAAATCAGGGGGATATTATTTTGGATGGGGTGATAGCTAATTTATTCATCAGCGGCGACTGGGGCACTTCGCGCTGTCGGTTGCGGCTGGTTAAGACTGACAGCGGGAAGATTATTGACGGTATTGAGTCCGACCAGGGGGCACAGGTTATTGCTGCCCGGGCAAACAGCGGCGAGGAACGGGCGGGTTTATTCAATGCCGAACTTACCGAGATGATAAGAAATTTGCAGAAAAGCGCGAATAAATCGCTGGCAGGGATACCTGTAGTCCTGTCTGGAATGGTTGGTTCTACCATTGGCTGGCGTACGGTTCCCTATGCGGACTTGCCGATTGGGCTTGACGGCGGCGGGTTGCGTGTCGAGGAATTGGAACCGGTGCTGTTGGCAGATAGTTCAATCCCCAACCCGGTACTGTTGATATCCGGGCTGGCGACGATAAATGATATTTTGCGCGGCGAGGAAAGCGAAGTTATCGGGGTGATGCAGGAAGCGGATTATACTGATTTTCATAAACAGGCAATCTTAATTCTCCCCGGCACCCATTCCAAGCATGTTACGGTTATAAATGACGAGATAGTGGATTTTCAATCGCACATGACCGGTGAAATGCTGGCGGTGCTGAGCCGTCACAGTGTATTGCGCCATTCATTGCCAGAGACACCGGGTGATATAATACCCGATGCCCTGCGCGCAGGTGTCGAAGCGTCACAAAGCGGTGGACTTACCAGCACCTTGTTTTCTATCCGCGCACGCCAGGTATTGTATGATACCGCACCGGACGGGAACTGGTCATTTTTAGTCGGCGTGTTGTTGGGCACAGAACTGGGTGGATTAAAACAGTTGTCAGATGATTATCTTATTTTGTTATGTGCAGGCGACCGCCACCGGTTGTCATATTCCCTGGCGCTGGAATATTTGGGGTTGGCAGACAAAGTTACAACTGTCGCGAGCGAAGTAATGCGCACAGCAGTAGTGAATTGTCACCGAGTGGTGGCAGAAAAATTTGTGAAAGGCTGATATAAAATGAGAATTTTAGACATGACATGACTTTCGTTAAGCCCCATCCCCTAACCCCTTCCCCAAAGGAGAAGGGGCATATATGTGATGGTTTTATGATTAAAATTATAGCCCCTCTCCCGCTGGGGAGGGGTTGGGGAGGGGCTTATAAGATGGTAAACGTAAGTCCAGACATAATTATCATAATTAAAAACAAATAAAGGTTAATGATATGACACAGTTTTCCTGGGAAATATTTCGGGCTATGCCGCTGGTGGGCATTATCCGCCGCTTGCCGGTAGAGATAATTAGTCCATTGGCGTCTGCCGCAATGCGCGGCGGTTTGACTACTATTGAAGTAACGGTGGATTCGCCGGACTTTGCGGCATCGCTGAAAGCTATTCGTGAAGTGACGGATGGCAAGATGAATATTGGTGCCGGTACGGTCTGTACCCTGGAAGATTTAGATAAAGCGCTGGAAGCAGGAGCAGCATTTATTGTCACACCTATTGTAGCTGAAGTAGTTATAAGATCATGCCGTTCCGCTGATATTCCGGTATTCGCCGGGGCATATACACCGACAGAAATTTATCATGCCTGGTCTCTCGGTGCGGATATGGTGAAAGTATTTCCCGCCGATCAGCTTGGCCCGGCATTTATTCGCAATGTTCGCGCTCCGCTGCCGCAAATACCACTACTGCCTACCGGTGGCGTTACTCTTGATTCGCTGCCGGCATTCATAAAGGCTGGTGCCACCGGTTTCGGCATCAGCAGTCCGATGTTTCCACCCGCATTGGTCGCAGATAAAAAATGGGATGAAATAACTGAATTAATACAACAATTTGTGAATACTTATCGGCAAACAATTGATATAATATAATAAGGTATACAGGCAGCATACTGAAAACTGCTGTTTTATAAATCCGAACAGGCTTTTGCAAAATCTACTAATTAAGGCGAGTGTCATAAGAAGAAGTATATTCCCGAGTAGCTCAGTTGGCAGAGCAGCGGACTGTTAATCCGCTTGTCGTAGGTTCAAGTCCTACCTCGGGAGCCACTAATTCTTTAAACCGCCGTCATCTGCCGGCGGTTTTTTTGTTTTGGTGTGGATAATGCTTGATAAAAATAACAAAATGAAAGTATAATCAACTACCATAAATAATTGATAAAAGTATA
>Ga0194053_10000352_pt1 | contig 35581 bp, 29 predicted proteins | sample SepL228m_MetaG_FD_161684 | JGI IMG/M metagenome (GOLD analysis project Ga0194053, IMG submission 161684) | Anoxic zone freshwater microbial communities from boreal shield lake in IISD Experimental Lakes Area, Ontario, Canada - Sep2016-L227-8m | ecosystem: Environmental > Aquatic > Freshwater >... | reverse complement strand
CAACTACACTTCCAAAAACTTCGTAATTAGTCACCAGAGAGAAATATTCTTTTGGCACTGGAACTCCTCATACCCCGTCAGCTTGCTGCGGGGTAGTTGATTTTTAAAAAAGCGACGCCTCACGGCGTCGCTTTTTTTGTTATCTTCTTACTTGTCATTTATTCCTACTTGAGGTCCGGCCTCAAGTAGGATAAAATAATTGTATGAAAAGGAAGATTATTTTTTCACCCTTTGAAAACTATCACATATATAATAGAGGAACAGACAAACGGGTTATATTTCATGATGCGGATGACTATGAGAGATTTACTAAACTATTGTATTTGTCCAATGGAACTAAAAAATTTAATATTAATGATTTAAAAAGAAGTGGAGATTGGGAGAGGTGTTATGAGTTGGATCGGGGAGACCTACTTGTTGATATTGGAGCCTGGTGCCTGATGCCAAATCATTTTCACTTATTGATAAGAGAAACCGCCGGTGAATCAAAGCCTTACAAAACTCTACTTGAGGCCGGACCTCAAGTAGAAAATAAAATAGCTCTTTTTGTACAGAGATTATCTACGGGTTATTCTATGTACTATAATAAAAAATACAGAAGAGTTGGAACTTTGTTTTCTAGTAGATTCAAGGCTGAACATTTAGATTTTGATCAATATTTGAAATATCAGTATGCTTATATTCATCTAAATCCTGTATCATTAGTTGATTATGGTTGGAAGTTAAAAAAGATTTTGGATAAGAAGATGTGTAAGAGTTTTCTTGAAAGCTACCAGTACTCTAGTTTTTTGGATTATTGTGGAATTATAAGGGGAGAAAATAAGATAATAAATAGAAAAGCATTTCCTGATTATTTTTCCACAGAGATCGACTTTAAAAGAATGATTGACGAGTGGTTAAATTTTGATTCAGAAAAACATCCTTACTTGAGGCCGGACCTCAAGTAAGATTAATGAGGGTAATTAAAATATAGAATGACAACACAAAGGAGGGGAATGATGATCAGGAGCCAATACTTGATACTCTCCAATAAATATACTAGAATAGATGCAGGCGATAATGTTAAAGTAAATCTTGCGTTTAATTACGCATTCAGGTCGAATCAATCGCCAAGTATTTTACCAAAAAGAAACACATTTCCATGGAAAAAGATTTTCAGTTTTTGGATTTCGTAGTTAAGGCTTTGGTTGACAGTCCAGATAAAGTTAAGATCGTTCGTACCGTTGATGAAATGGGCGTACTCCTAACTTTGGATGTTGACCAGGCTGATATGGGAAAGGTGATCGGTCGTAGCGGAAACACTGCTAGCGCCATCCGTACCTTGTTGCGTGTAGTTGGAATGAAGAACAATTCTCGCGTTAATCTAAAGATTAACGAACCAGCTGGCAGCACCAAGACTATGGAGTCAAGCGCTTCAAAGTCCGTTGATGATGCGATTGCTGATCTCAAAATCTAGTTTTTGATGACAAAAGTAAAAAACCGTGCTATTGTAATGGCACGGTTTTTTAATTGCCAAATTAAAAATGCAAAAATCAAAAATCAAAATGACAATGCAAAATTCAAAATAAACCGATTATAACAGAGAGATAAATACCTTTCCGACAGGAAAGAAAACATTTTTTATTTTAATCTGTCATTTTCCATTTTGATATTTACACTTTACATTTCTTATGACCACTTTTCACTTCATCACAATTTTCCCCGACGCCTTCTCATATCTAAATGAGTCTATTTTGGCGCGGGCGGTAAAAGACAAGATAATTGGTTTCAAATTCTACAATCCTCGTGACTTTGTCCCATCCAAGAAAAAGAAAGTTTCTAAAAATGATTTTCCTGAATATCGCCGAGTGGATGACAAACCTTATGGTGGTGGTCCTGGTATGGTAATGGAGGCGATGCCAATCATTAAGGCAATTGAAAAAGCACTAGTCGGTATTCGTCGCAAAAAAACCAACAAAGTCAAAATCGTTTTCTTGGCTCCGGGCGCAAAACAATTCGATACTGAATATGCCAAAACTACGGCCAAGAAATATACGGACATTATTTTTATTTGTGGTCGTTATGAGGGAGTAGATGCTCGTGTAGTAAAAATCTTTAAGGCTGAGGGTGTGTCCGTTGGTCCATTTGTCGTTACTGGTGGGGAACTGCCGGCCATGATTATGACTGACTGTATCGCTCGCCAATTGCCCGGTGTGCTCGGTAGTTTTGATTCACTAGAAGAAACTCGTACCGCTAGTCACGAGGTCTATACCAGACCAGAAGTCTTGGAACACAAAGGTAAAAAATATCGTGTACCAAAGGTGCTATTGGGAGGGAATCATAAACTTATAGAGGAATGGCGTGCTGGTAAAAAGAGCGTATAATTGAAACATGCAAAATAAAAACGTTCTTACAAACATTTTGGTTGTTGTTATTGTTCTAGTCCTCGGCGTTCTAATAGGTCTTTTTATTTCTAATAAAGATTCTGCTAAGAATAGAAACATAGAAAATAATCAAATTGTGACTGATGGTAAGATTCAGAATTCTATCTCAACAAATATAGTGGAAAAAAAATCACTGCCAGAAACTGTAAGTAATGACAATCTATCAAAAACTTGTGTTGAACAGACTGACGGTAATGGTATTCCAGTAATTACATCTATATTTCCTAGTTCTGGTCCAGTCGGTACACCTATTGAAGTTAAGGGGTGTAATTTGAATGGCTTTGAGGGTGATTTGATTTTGCAAATTAAAAACGCGGATGGAGTAACAGCTGTTATCTATGGTCAGGGTCAAAGTATCCCGATAGAAACTAAAAGAATATTAACGAAAATACCTGCCCAGAGTTGTAAAAAAGATATGTCATATATCGGAGCACCATGTGAAGAAGCTGACATAGTTAATCTTTTACCCGGCACTTATAAAATTTACACAATTCCTTGGGGAAAAAAGAGTAATGAGGTAACTTTTACAATTACAGAGAGTAAAGATCTCAGTGCTGGTTCTGGTTATAAAAGATATGCTGATACAAGTTTTGACTATGCTTTTTATTATCCAGATAACTGGATAATTTCTAATATATCCGATGGTATCTCAATTTCTAACATTGGCCCACAGAAAAACAACCCTGATTCAGATACGATAACCATTAAGAAGGTTGTCGGCGGTAAGGTTGTTGTGAATGACGCAAAGTTTGGAAACACTACTTTGTATTTTGATAAGAACACTCAGACTTGGATGCAGAACATGACAGATCTTTCATGTGATTGCTATAAATTGAAACCAGCTGTATCTACGAACACATTGTCTGGTCTACCGTATTTCACATCGACGGGACGCTGGCTAACAAGAATTATTGCCTTGTCGGATTCTAAGTTTCTTGTTGCGAATATTACTGGAAGCGGAGACACAAGACCTCTCGACCCTTTGGTTGCAAACATTACCAATGTTAAGTCGACCATTTCTCCAGAAAGTATTTTAATCTCAGAAAGAGCTGTTGGTGCAGCACCATTAGCTATCACTGATGGTTCAACCGAGATTGGTATTATTCAAGAAGCCTATATTAGCAACGGTAAAAAATATATTAATATTGATTATATACAGTGGTTAAGCCGTGATCAGTGTTTGGGTAAGGGTTTGGAGGCACCGGATGGTTATTGTCTCGTAAATGATAACCCCTTAGTAAGAACTTTCGAAGTATCAAATAGTGCTAAAATTAGTCTAAGTCCAAACATAGACAATAACTACAAAGGAAATGTTATTAGTTTTGATATTTTAAAAAAGAATATTGAGAGTAGTCCTGATTATGAATTTATCAATTTGTATAATATCAAGATTTCCAATAATATAGTTACTGAGATAACTGAGCCTTATCGCCCATAATTTGATATAATGTCTCTATGCAAATAAAAGAACTAATTGACAAAGCGGTACATGTACAAGAGCTTTATCATAATTTTGAAGATAAAAAATCGTTCAAACATTGGAACACTGAACAAACCTATAATGCATTAGTGTCAGATGTTGGTGATCTGGGTAGATTGGTTTTGGCTAAAGAAGGATATAGAGAAGATGACGGAGCGGATAAAAGTCTGGAACACGAATTGGCGGAAATACTAATGGCTACTCTGGTTTTGACAGAGCATTATAAGATTGACCTTGAAAAAGCTTATCTGAACGAGGTTGATAGATTGGAGGGGGAATTAAGCAAATAGAATAGAAAACAGCCAGGTTTCGCATAGCGAAACCTGGCTGTTCCTGTCTTGGCCCCCAAACTCTCAATAACCCCTTGCCCAGGGAGTGACTTTTGACTTCTATTTAGATTGAACGGACGAACATTATCCAGCCTGCTCACGGTACTCAAGTACCCTCAAGGGTAATCAAGTGTACGCGGTAGTAATCCGTTCAAAGGCAAAAGTCTACTACAGGGTTGACAAATAACAATATTCCAGTAATATATACACTAATTGAATAGATTGAGTTTCGTCCGCAGATTCAATTTTATAAGCCCGGTTTGCCACAAGCAAACTTAAGCAAATACCACACCCTTGTCTTTAACCAATAGATAACTTTGGTGTCTAGTTAAATGCCTCTACAAAAGGTGTGTTTTTTGTTTTTAATAATTAAAAATGAGCGCAAATAAAAATGTCGTTTCTCTGAAAAAAGAGAAAAAGTTTTTTAGCCGCTTCAAGAAGCCGTTGGTAGACATGCCTAATTTGGCCAATCACCAGATTAAGTCCTACAAGTGGCTCATGGAAGAAGGCTTGAAAGAAGTTTTTAAGGAGTTCTCACCGATTTCCGACTATGCCGGAAAGCGTTTTGAACTTTCCTTCATTGGTTATGAATTGACCAATCCGAAGTACGATGAGTACTATGCCAAGGACAACAAGATCTCATACGAAGCCCAGCTAAAAGCTTTGATTCGTTTGAAGAACAAGACTTTGGACACCGAGAAGACCCAAGAAATCTTCTTGACGGATTTCCCAATCATGACTGATCACGGCACCTTTATCATCAACGGTATCGAGCGTGTGGTTGTTCCACAATTGGCTCGTTCTTTTGGTGTTTTCTTTACCACCAACGAAATCAAGGGTATGCCATACTTTGGTGCCAAGATTATTCCAGCTCGTGGAGCTTGGATTGAAATTGACTCCGAAGCTGATCAATCAATCTTCGTAAAAATTGACAAGAAACGTAAGTTCTCTATGTCATCACTTTTGCGTGTGTTTGGTGCCAAGACCAATGAAGATATTCTCGCTTTGTTTAAGGGTGATGAATTTGCTACCAAAGCTATGGAAGCAACTATCGCCAAAGACCATGCTCATACTGTGGACGAAGCTTATATTGAAATCCACAAGAAGATGCGTGACGGTGATCTAGCGACTGCCGACAATGCTCGTGAATATGTAAAGTCTATTTTTGATGATGAGCACTACGACCTATCCAAAGTTGGTCGTTTCAAGTTCAACAAACGCTTTGGCAAACCATTGGATGATAAGTCCTTGGAAGAAAAAGCTATCAGTATTGAAGACTTGGCAAACATTGTAAAGCAGGTAGCTGCTCTCAACAATGACCCAGAAGCTAAGGCTGATGATATTGACCACTTGGGTTCTCGCCGTGTGCGTTTCGTTGGAGAATTGCTCCAGGCCCGCGTTCGCGTCGGTATGACTCAGATGAAGAGAAACATTCAAGACAGAATGTCTACCGTTGATCCGAACTTGTCTATGCCAGTCAACTTTATTTCTCCTCGTCCACTCCAAGCTCGTATCAAGGAGTTCTTCACCATCAACCAGTTGTCACAATTTATGCAACAGGAAAACGTGCTTCAAGAAATTGAACACTTGCGTACTTTGTCTGCTCTTGGACCTGGCGGTTTGACTCGTGAACGTGCTGGCTTTGAAGTGCGTGACGTGCACCCATCTCACTATGGTCGCCTTTGTCCTATCCATACTCCAGAAGGTCCGAACATCGGTTTGATTTTGCGTTTGGCAGCTTATGCTCGTATCAATGATTTTGGTATGATCGAAACTCCATATGCCAAAGTTGAAAAGGGAACTATTACTGCGGAAATTAAATATTTGAATGCTTGGGAAGAAGAAAACTTCCGTATTGCTCATGCTGCCAACGGTTATGACGACAAGGGTCGTTTGACTGATGAAATGGTAGAAGTGCGTGTGAACGGCAAGCCTCAGATGGCCAAGCGTGACGAAGTGGACTTTATTGACGTAGCAACCAACCAAGCTTTCTCTATTGCTACCAACATGATTCCATTCCTAAACCACGACGATGCGAACCGCGCACTCATGGGTTCTAACATGCAAAAGCAGGCCGTGCCTTGTCTCCAGCCAGAAGCTCCACTAGTCGCTACTGGTATTGAAGAGCAAGCCGCTCGCGATACTGGTCGTCTCATTATTTCTGAGGAATCAGGTATTGTGACCAAGGTTGACGCTCAAAAAATTATTGTTGAAAACGAAAAGGGTAAGGAAAAAGAATACAAGCTCGTGCAGTTCTCTCGAACCAACAGCTTTACTATTTTCCACCAGCGCCCATCAGTTGTCCTCGGACAAAAAGTTAAGAAAGGTGATTTGCTCGCCGATACTTCCTCATCAGCTAATGGCCAGATGGCTATTGGTCAGAACATCCGCGTCGCCTTTATGACTTGGTCTGGTTCCAACTACGAAGACGCGATTATTATTTCTGAAAAATTGGTCAAGAACAGCAAGTTCACTTCTATTCACATTGAAGAGTTTGTGATCAACGTTCGCGAAACCAAACTTGGACCGGAAGTTACTACTCACGATATTCCAAACGTTGGTGAAGGAAAACTCAAGAACTTGGATGAAGACGGTATCATTCGTGTTGGTGCGGAAGTTCGCCCAGGCGATATTATCGTTGGTAAAATTACTCCAAAAGGTGAATCACAACTAACTCCAGAAGAAAGACTTTTGCGTTCTATCTTCGGTGAAAAAGCTCGTGATGTTAAAGACACTTCCAAGAGACTCGAAGGTGGAAAGCGTGGTCGTATCGTGTCAGTCAAAGTTTTCTCTCGTGAAAAGGGAGACAAACTAGACTCTGGTATCATCAAGCGTATTCACGTTGAAGTCGCTCAGTTGCGTTCTATCCAGGTTGGTGACAAGCTCGCTGGTCGCCACGGTAACAAGGGTGTTATCTCTCGCGTATTGCCAGAAGAAGATATGCCATACATGGAAGACGGTACACCTGTTGATATTATTTTGACTCCACTTGGCGTGCCATCCCGTATGAACTTGGGTCAGATTCTCGAAGTTCACCTAGGGTTAGCTGCCAACACTTTGAATTATCAGGCTATCGTTCCTCCATTTACTGGTGCGACCGAAGTAGAAATCAAAGATGAATTGGAAAAAGCTGGATTTGATCGCTCAGGTAAAATGAAACTCTTTGATGGACGAACTGGTGAAGCTTTTGATCAGAAAGTTACTGTCGGTTACATGTACATCTTGAAACTCCATCATGAAGTTGAAGACAAGTTGCACATGCGTTCTATCGGACCATACTCTCTCATTACTCAGCAACCTCTCGGTGGTAAGGCTCAAGGAGGAGGTCAGCGTTTTGGAGAAATGGAAGTCTGGGCGCTTCTCGGTCACGGTGTGGCTCACACTCTCCGCGAAATGCTCACCATCAAGTCTGATGATATTGTCGGTCGTTCCGCTGCCTTCGATGCTATTGTGAAAGGTCAGCCGATTCCAAAACCAAATACTCCAGCTTCGTTTAGCGTTATGTTAAACACTCTCCGCGGTCTCGGTCTAGATGTTGATTTGAAAAAAGGTCGTCAAAACTCTCAGTCTGAAAGTGAAGAATAAGAGAGGGAATTAATCAAAAAATAATTAAAATTATGTTTAAAGATAATAATAAGAACAACGACATCAACGAGTTCGAAATTGTTTCCCTCAAATTAGCTTCACCAGAAAGAATTAAAGAATGGTCTTTTGGCGAAATTACTAAACCGGAAACAATCAACTACCGTACTCAGCGTTCTGAGAAAAGCGGTTTGTTTGATGAAAAGATTTTTGGTCCAGACAAGGATTATGAATGTTATTGTGGAAAATACAAAGGTATTCGCTACAAGGGTATTGTCTGTGAAAAATGTGGAGTGGAAATCACTCGCTCAATCGTCCGTCGTGAAAGAATGGGTCATATCGAATTGGCTAGTCCAGTTTGTCATATTTGGTTCTTGCGCGGTTTGCCATCCAAGGTAGGTACTCTTCTTGGCATGACCACTTCGGATTTGGAAAAGGTGATTTACTTTGCCGGTTATATCGTTACCTCCGTCGCTGAAGAAGAGCGCCAGAGCGTTTTGAATGATATTGACAACGAATTCAAAAACAAAATCAAGACTGCCCAGGATGACAAGACCAAGGATGCTTTGAAAGAAAAAATCTTGGAAGTAAAAGCCGAAGTGGAATCTCTCCATGAAGGTATGGTTTTGGATGAAATCTCATATCACAAATTCTCTGTAAAGTACGGTACCATCTTTGAAGCTGGTATTGGTGCTGAAGTGATTTACGAAATCTTGAAGAACTTGGACTTGGACAAATTGGAGAAGAACCTCATGGGTGAAGTAGAACATGCCGGAGCTCTTGATCGTGAAAAGATCAACAAGCGCTTGTCACTCGTTCGTTCTATGATTGTCTCTGGTGTTCGTCCAGAATGGATGTTCATGACTCGTATTCCAGTCATTCCACCAGCATTGCGCCCAATGGTACCACTAGATGGTGGTCGTTATGCGACATCTGATGTGAACGACTTGTATCGCCGTGTTATCAACCGTAACAATCGTTTGGTAAAATTGAAGGAAATTTCTGCTCCTGATGTTATCTTGCGTAACGAAAAGCGTATCTTGCAAGAAGCTGTTGATGCTTTGATTGATAACTCTATCCGTCATGGTAATTCACTCTTCTCTGCAGGTGCACAATCAAGCAAGCGTCAATTGAAATCCCTCGCTGACAACTTGAGTGGTAAACGCGGTATCTTCCGCCAAAACCTCTTGGGAAAGCGCGTGGACTATTCAGGTCGTTCCGTTATTGTGGTTGGTCCAGATCTACACTTGAATCAGTGTGGTTTGCCAAAAATGATGGCTTTGGAACTCTTCCGTCCTTTTGTGATTTCTCAGTTGTTGAAAAAAGAATTGGCTTACAACATTCGTGGTGCTGGTCGTCTTATTGACGATGGTATTCCAGAAGTTTGGGCAATTCTTGAAGAAGTAATCAAGGACAAATATGTACTTCTAAACCGTGCTCCGACTTTGCACCGTTTGGGTATTCAAGCTTTCAAGCCGATCTTGATTGAAGGTAATGCTATTCAAGTTCACCCACTCGTTTGTACTGCGTTCAACGCGGACTTCGACGGTGACCAGATGGCTGTGCACTTGCCACTCACACCAGAAGCTCAGGCTGAGGCTCGTGAGATCATGGCTTCTGACAAAAACATTCTCAAGCCAGGTAACGGTGAACCAGTTGTTTCTAACAAACTTTTGGACATCGTGCTCGGTTGTTATTGGATGACCAAAGATATCAAGGGTGAAAAAGGTGAGGGTAAATTCTTCTCATCTCCAAACGCTACAATTACTGCTTACGACCTAGGGTTAATTGGTTTGCGTTCCAAAGTTTTGGTTCGCGCCCCACAGGGTGAAAAATATACTGGCTTTGAAGGTCAGATGTTTGAGACTACTGTTGGTCGCTTGTTGTTCAACTCTGTCTTGCCAGAAACTTATACCTACTTGAACAAAGAAATTGATAAGAAAACCATGAACCGTATCGTGGACGACATGATCAACAAATATGGTCTTGCCGCTGTGCCAGATATCATGGACAAGATTAAAGCTTTCGGTTTCAAATATGCTACTTACTCAGGTGTAACTTGGGGACAGGATGATATTGTGATTCCACAAAGTAAATATGATGTAATCAAAGTTGGTAAAGGTAAGGTTGAAGAAGTAACCGGACAATTCAATGAAGGTCTTTTGACTGAGGATGAAAAACTCCGCAAGATTGTTGAGATCTGGCACAATGCCAAGAGCGATATCGAAAAGAGTATCCCGGCTTCTATGGACAAGAACGGTTCTGTTCACGACATGGTAACTTCTGGTGCTCGTGGTTCTCTCTCACAGATTACTCAGATGGCTGGTATGAAAGGTTTGATTACCAATACCGCCGGTGAGACTATTGAGTTCCCAGTTTTGTCTTCTACTAAAGAAGGTTTGACTCCAATCGAATACTTTATTACTACTCACGGTTCACGTAAAGGTTTGACTGACACTGCTTTGAACACCGCGAAAGCTGGTTACCTTACTCGTCGTCTCTTTGACGTCGCTCAGGATGTACTAGTGATTGCTGAAGATTGTGGTACCAAAGAACATATTGTGATTCGTCGTCAGACTGTCGGTGATCCTGCTATTACCAAGAACGTTCGTGGTCGCGTACTCGCGGCTGATGTTCATGATACTGCCGGTGCTGTTATTTTCAAGAAGGGTCACATGTTGTCCAAGGACGACGCGGCCAAGATTGAAAAGGATGGCGTAGGTGATGTGTCTGTTCGTTCACCTTTGACTTGTCAGGCATTGAATGGTCTCTGTGCTCAGTGTTACGGTTCTGACCTCGGTAAGAATGAATTGATTAGTTTGGGTGAAGCAGTAGGTACTATTGCTGCTCAAGCGATCGGTGAACCTGGAACCCAGCTCACCATGCGTACTTTCCACTCTGGTGGTACCGCATCTGTTGGTGGAGACATTACTGCTGGTTTGCCTCGCGTTGAAGAATTGTTTGAAAAGCGCAAGCCAAAGAATCCAGCTGCGATTGCTCACTTTGGTGGCGTGGTTACTTCTGTGAAGAGTCATACTAATGAGAAAATCATTACTGTGGTATCTGAACATGAAGAAAAAACTACCAAGTCTAAAAATGCTGAAGTGGAATATTCTGTCAGTGCCAACCGCGTGATCTTCGTCAAGGTGGGTGACCATGTCAAACGTGGTGATCTTATGTCAGACGGATCTGTGGATATTGATGAAATGTTCAAATTCGGTGGTAAGGAAAAGGCTATGAACTATGTGATTGCCGAAGTCTCCAAACCATACGAACTTCAAGGTGAAGCCGTTTCTCGTAAGCACATTGAAGTCATTGTTCGCCAGATGTTCTCACGCTTCCGTGTTCGTCACGAAGGTAATACTGGACTATCTATTGGCGACGTGGTTGATCAATTGGATCTCCACAAAGAAAATGAATATGCCAAGAAGAACGAAGGTGAAGAAGCTAAAGTGGAACAGATTGTTATGGGTATCACTCAGGTTTCTCTCTCACGTCGTAGTTTCTTGTCAGCCGCTTCCTTCCAAAACACTACTCGTATTCTCATCAATGCTGCTATCCGTGGTGGAGATGACAACTTGGTAGGTTTGAAAGAAAACGTTATCATTGGACGCTTGATTCCAGCTGGTACTGGTTACAAGGATAGTCCAAAGTACAAGATTATTCAGAAAGTGCAAGAAGAAGAGCGAGCCAATCGCCCAGAAGAAGAAAGAGCAGAGTACTAATTGTTTGTCATTGCGAGGCCCCGCGAAGCAATCCAGGCCCTTGGTTACAAAACGTAATTAAGACTGGACTGCTTCGCAAGGCTCGCAGAGACAGAAAAGAGAGTTCGCTAGACGGTTTGATAAAATATAAAACATGTCATCACCCGTTGAACAAATAAAAGAAAAATTGAGCATTGTTGACATTGTCGGCAGTTATTTGAAGCTGGAAAAATCCGGCGCAAATTTCAAAGCCAAGTGTCCATTTCACAATGAAAAATCTCCGTCCTTTTACGTCTCACCAGACAAGAATTATTATTATTGTTTTGGTTGTGGTGCCAAGGGGGATATTTTTACTTTTGTTCAAGAATTTGAAGGTTTGGATTTTCGCGGAGCTTTGAAACTCTTGGCCGACAAGGCTGGAGTCCAACTCGTCTTTGAAAGAAGCGAGGTCAAGGATAGTCGCGACCGACTGTATCAAATCATGGAAGAGGCCACAACTTTTTTCCAAAAGAAATTTGGGGTTAATGCTGAAGCCAAGGAGTATTTGTCTAAACGTGGACTGACCGACAAGACTATCGCTGATTGGCGAATTGGTTTTGCGCCAGAAGCTTGGCGTGAATTATCAGACTACCTAAAGCGTCTCGGCTATTCTGAAATGGAAATGGAAACTGCTGGTCTCTATAAACGAAACGGTGAGACTGCCTATGACCGCTTTCGCGGACGTATTATTTTCCCCATCTTTGATTCCGCTGGTCGCCCAGTCGCTTTCTCCGGACGTATTCTAAAGAAGGATGATACTGCTGCCAAATATCTAAACAGCCCAGAAACTCCACTCTTCATCAAATCTGAAATCTTGTATGGCTTCGATCGTGCCAAGACCGCGATTCGTAAATTTGATTATTCTGTTCTCGTCGAAGGTCAAATGGATTTGCTGATGTCTCATCAGGCGGGGTTTGTGAATACCGTAGCTTCATCTGGCACTGCTCTTACTAGTGAACACTTGCATATTTTGAAGCGCCTATCCAACCGCGTGATCATGGCTTTTGATTCTGATAACGCTGGGATGAAGGCTTCTATGCGAGCTTGGAAACTAGCTTTGGCGGCTGGTATGGAAGTAAAAATTGCTCAGATACCTGAAGGTTTTGATCCAGCTGATTTGATTCTCAAAAACAAGGACGAATGGAAAGAGGTTTTGAAAAACACCCATCATTTAGTAGATTTTCTTTTGTCAAAAGTTAAAAAAACTGTTACCGATGAAAGAAAGTTAGCTATTGCCGTGCGTGATGAAATCTTGCCGTTCGTAGCTTTGATTGAAAGTAGTATGGAGAAGGCACACTATGTCTCTCGCATTGCTCATGAGACTGGTATCAAAGAAGAGGCAGTGTATGAAGATTTGAAAAAAGTTCCCAAAGAAGATTTGAAGAGCACGATTGAAGATTCCTATACTCGCTCGAGTGTGGTGGTCAAGAAAGATACGGCCAATGTCTTTGCTAGACGCGATAGTATCAACAAACGCGTTTGTGGACTCCTCTATCTCATAGAGAACAAGTCACCGAGTGCGGATGTGGCCAAGCTCTGGGACAAAATCAAAGCGATTACCAGTACGGAAGAATATGAACTCTACAAAAATATTTCACCGGAAGAAAAGAATGATGTCATATTCCAAGCCGAAGTCCTCTATCAAGATATAAAAGATTTAGACAAAGAAGCGGAGATTCTGATTGAAGAATTAGAAGAAGAAAGTCTGAAGAAAAAATTTGATACCTTGATGAAGCAACTCACTTATGCCGAAAATAATAAGCAGGAAGCTGAGGCTAGCGAGGTACTCAAGCAATGTAATGAAGTTAGTAAGAGATTGAACGAATTGAAGCAAGTTAAGAGTAAGAAGAAATAAGTTATTGTGAACATATTAATAATTTAATTAATCCTATGAAAACAAAAACCAAGTCAGCAAAGAAGGCAGTCAAAGCAGTCAAAAAACCAGCTGTCAAAAAAGTGAAGAAAGCCAAGGTGGCAAAAGTCGCCAAGGTAAAGAAAGTAAAACCAGCCAAGGTGGTCAAGGTCAAAAAGGCTAAGAAACCAAAGTCTCGTTTTTCTACCGTCTCTAAATCCAAGAAAGATGTAGTCAAACGTACTGGTGCGCCAATGAAGAAAAAGGAGGACTATGAAATTCGCCTGAGTCATCTTATCAACAAAGGTAAGGAACGCGGTTTCGTTACTTATGACGAAATTTTGAAAGAGTTTCCAACCGTTGAAGAAGATATTCTTTTCTTGGATGAAATGTATAACCGTCTAAACGAGGCGGGAATTGATGTGCTCGAAGGTGGTGGTATTTTGGACTTGGAACAAGCCGAAGTCGCCAACAAAAAACATCTCTATGGGGGCAAGAGTGAATCTTCCCATGACTCTATCCAGATGTATTTGAAAGAAATCGGTCACTATCCACTTTTGACTTCGACTCAAGAAAAAGAATTGGCCCAGAGAATTGAAAGAGGAGATATTGAAGCTAAAAATCTTTTGGCTCGTGCTAACTTGCGTTTGGTAGTCTCTATCGCCAAGAAATATGTTGGTCGCTCCGCTGATTTGACTCTGCTTGATCTTATCCAGGAAGGTAACCTTGGATTGTTTAAGGCGGTGGACAAATTTGACTGGTCTCGTGGTCACAAGTTTTCTACTTATGCGACTTGGTGGATTCGTCAGGCCGTCACTCGCGCTCTCGCTGATCAGTCTCGTACTATTCGCGTGCCAGTGCACATGGTAGAAACTATTGCTAAATACAAGCAGGTAGTCCGTCGTTTGTCACAGGACTTGGGCCGTGAACCTTTGCCAGAAGAAATCTCTATTGAAATGGGCTTGGACTTGGACAAGGTGTACATGATCGAAAAGATTGATCAGGATACTGTTTCTCTTGAAGCTCCAGTGGGAGACGATGGCGATGATGGCAAGTCTACTCTCGGAGACTTCATCTCTGATGACAAGATTCTCTCACCAGATCAAGAATCCTCTCGTCGTATTTTGTCAGACCAAGTGAAAGAAATTCTCGGCGACTTGTCAGAAAAAGAACGCAAAATTTTGGAAATGCGTCATGGTCTAAACGACGGTATTACTCACACTCTAGAAGAAGTAGGTAAGGAGTTCGGAGTAACCCGTGAACGTATTCGTCAGATTGAAGCCAAGGCTCACGAAAAAATCCGCCAGCATGATAAAGTTGATAGATTAAAAAACTATTAATCTAGTCAGATATTCTCTCCTGGTTGTCATTCCTGGCCTGACCAGGAATCCAGTCGGGTCGTATAAAGACTTAAATAAAAAACCACCCAGATTACGAAGAAGTCTGGGTGGTTTTGCTTATATTGACATTATCTATATAATATGCTATACTTAGCTTCTTGAAGAAGGTTGACGCTTTCTCAAAACAGTATTGTTCCAAACACTCAGAATAGGAGGCAATTATGCCGATGTTCAAGAAAATCCACTGGAGTCAAGGAGTTGATGCAGGAGGATTATCGTCCGCCTTCGTTGACATCATAATCTCAAACACCAATCCGACAGTCAAGAATTATTCCGTCTTGTTGAAGGAAATGCATAGGACTTTTCCTCAAGCTTCCGAAGAAGAAGTGTGGTGCGGAATGATTAATGACAAGGGAAGGTTTGACGGCTACACCATTATCTCGTGGCGCGCACAAAAACTTCTCAAAGCGGATTATCAGGAGTGGGAAGGGAGGTCCGGTCACGCGGAATACCTCTATCCATTCTAGTCCTCACGCACACAAAAAGCCCCACGGCCCATGTGTACGTGGGGCTTTTTGTTTGTTTACAACGCAAGGTATATAAAATAGCATAGAATAATAGATTACAAACATACATTACAAAACTGTCCGGCCGGACAGTTTTGTAATGTGTGTTTTATATTGAATTTGGAATAAAAATTATATAAGAAAACATTATCATTTCCATCCGGCCGGATTTTTATGATAATATATATTTATATGAGGTTTAATCAACATAGCTTATCACATGTTATTCTTGCTCATCTCACGAGTTGTCGTAGTCTTAAAAGATATAACGAAAAACTTAGAGAGCTCTCTGGTACTGGAAGAAGAAATAATTCGTATTATGTTGCCATGTCTCGTTTACATAAGAACGGTTTAGTAGAAAGAGTAAAGACTGGTTGGAAAATTACTAAAAGTGGCGTGGAGATAGAGAAAAGATTATCTTCTTTATATATTACATCTCCATTTAGTAAAGAGTCCAAAGGAAACACAATTATCGCTTTTGATGTACCAGAAGGGGATAGAAAGGCTAGGGTTTGGTTAAGAAATCAGCTAAAGGTGTTTGGCTATACTATGTTACAACAAAGTCTCTGGTTTGGTCCTGGACCATTACCGACAGATTTTTACTCCAGACTAAAAACTTTGAATATTAGAAAATGTATTAAGATCTTTAATATAAAAGCTAAGTAAACAGTTATTAAAACCTTATCATTTCTGTCCGGCCGGACAGAAATGATAAGGGTTTTGTTTTATATTGACGTTTAGGAATATTTTATGTATTGTGTAGAGCAGATTACTCTGTCTTGTTAGACAGAACGCAAGTCACTTATGGGGCTTGTAAGAGGTAAATACTCAGCCTTTAATTGGGTAAAAGCATACAGTACAGGAGGGTTTTCTTATGAAAACCAAAGGTAATGGGATCAGAATCAATCCAGAAATTTTCAAGAAGATGATTGAGGGGAACGGATCAAGACATTTCAACCTCTTGGAGATAGTAAAAGGTCCAGGAGTTTTAGAGCTAAATATGCAAGTGTTGGATCAGTCGAGAATTGGTCGTGGACGTAAAGTTGAGTTTACTGTGATTGATCCCAAAACCGGCAATACGTTGAAATGCCGAAGCGAAATAATTTATTTGGGCGCAGATATTCTTGCTCCAAAAGATGACAGGGGTTCAGGACACTGGTATCGTTTTTTAACTGGATGTGCTGAATTTTGTTTGTCCGGGGCGGATTGGTTGTGTTCTCAACAGATGTATATTGGTGTTTACTCAACATCGACAGGCAAAGGGTACCTTCTTTCGGACGAAAATCTAATCTCTCAAATAATCACTGGTTTCGGTGGTTGTGATGGATATCATAAGGCTGCAATTATGGCGATTGAGTGGTAATAAGCAACATCTTGTGGTGGCGCCGGAACTTGTTTCCGGCGCCTTTTTCAATGGTTTTGAACTACCTCGTTCTGGTGCTATAATTTACCTAATGAAATCTGAAATTAAAACCAACAATGAGAATTTTGAGAAGCGTTATCAAAAGCTAAATCCTGAGCAAAAACGCGCCGTGGATAGTATCGAAGGCCCGCTTTTAGTCATTGCTGGTCCAGGCTCAGGCAAGACAGAAATTTTGTCTTTGCGTATTGGCCGAATTCTCACCGAGACTCAAGTCTTGGCTAGCAACATTTTGTGTTTAACTTTTACCGAGGCCGCCGCCACCAACATGCGCAAACGTTTAGCTGGACTGATTGGTACCGAAGCCTACCGTGTGGCGATTTATACTTTCCATGGTTTTTGTACAGATATTATTCAGAAATACCCAGAATATTTTTATGGGGCCGCTTTTTATTCTCCAGCCGACGAACTTACCCAGATTCAAATCATGGAGGAGATTTTTACGGCTTTGCCAGCCAAACATCCACTTCGTTCCTATCATCCAGAACAAGGTTTTGTCTTTTTGAAAGACTGTTTAAAAACTATCGCTTACTTAAAAAAAGCCGGTTTAGAGCCAGAAGATTTTGGCGATATTCTAGCTCACAATGATCGAGTTTTAAAACAACTCAATAAAATTATTGACGGTCTATTTGAAGGTCGTCTCAATAAAAATGATCTGATGAGATTTTCCGTGGCAGCTGATCAGATGATTGAACTAGGTGAAAAACAAGGTTTGGATTTCCCAATTGAAGGTTTTAAAAATTTGGCCACTATGGCTGGAGAATCACTAAGCAAAGCGGCTGAAGAAGCGCTACAAGAAGAGAATACCAAACCGATTGCTAAATGGCGCGATACTTGGTGCAAGTCAGAAGATAATAATGGCAAAGTTTTGAAAGACACTGTATATCTAGAGAAGATGCAGGCTTTGGGTAAAATCTACGCTACCTATCGTGAGCAAATGCATGCTCATGGCTATTATGATTTTGACGATATGATTCTCGATGTTTTGCGCGTGCTAAAAAATAATCCAGAATTGCGTTACGAGATTCAAGAACAATATCAATATGTTTTGGTGGATGAGTTTCAAGATACCAACGATGCCCAGATGAAAATTTTGCGTTTGGTTAGTGATGCACCGGTCAATGAAGGCAAGCCAAATATTATGGTGGTGGGGGATGATGACCAAGCGATTTACAAATTCCAAGGCGCCGAGATTTCCAATATCATCAACTTCAAAAAAATGTTTAATGATGTGGAGGTGGTGACTATGACCAAGAACTATCGCTCCCACCAAGACATTTTAGACATTGCTTCTCATATTATTCGCAAGGGTAAAGACCGTCTAGAAAACCTTTTGCCGGAGATTGAAAAGAATTTAATTGCTTCCAATCCAGAAATCCATCAGGGTGATATTGTCCGTAAAGATTTTCCAACTAGTGCTCATGAATATCATTTTGTTTCGAGAGAAATAAAAAGACGAATCGAGGCAGGAGAGAATCCAGCCGAGATCGCCGTCATTGCGCGCAAGCATTGGCAGTTGGAAGAATTGGTATCATATATGCAAGGAGCTGGTGTACCGATTCGCTATGAACGTGAACAAAATGTTTTCAAAGAACCACACATTGCTCAGCTGATTATTTTGTCTCGCTTTATTTCATCTCTGGTTGATAAATATAAAGACGAGGCGGATGAACTTTTGCCCCAGATTTTAGCCTTCCCGTTTTGGGCAATTCCACGCGAAACTATCTGGCGAGTGTCTCTAGAAGCTGGCCGAAGTTTCGGCAAGAAAAACTGGCTAGAAGTCATGCTAGACTACCCCGATAAGCAGGTCAAACAAGTTGGGCGCTTCCTCGTAAATCTAGGCACTAGGGCTCAAATAGAGCCTTTGGAGCGCATTTTAGACGACTTGGTTGGGGCTAAAATGCCGCTTTCCGCAGAAAATGAGGATGATGATACAGATACTGAAAACAAACCAAAATTCCAAGTTTGTTCGGCTGACAATGAATTTATTTCGCCATTCAAAAGTTACTATTTTAGCCAAGACAGATTTGAGCACGCTCGAGCTGAATACCTGTCTTTCTTGTCTAGTTTGCGAGTGTTTGTAAATGCTTTGCGCGAATATAAAAAGGGTGAAGTTTTGACTATCAAAGATTTAATTCAGTTTGTGGATTTACACGAGAAGAATGATTTGTCACTCAATGATAAAAGTCCGTTTGCTAAAATGGGTGACGCTGTGAATCTGATGACTGCGCATGGTGCCAAAGGTTTGGAGTTTAATACAGTTTTTGTTCTGTCTTGCCAGGACAAGATTTGGGCTGGACGTGGCATGGTCTCACGATTGGTCTTGCCGTCCAATTTGCCAATCAAACCAGCGGGAGACAATGAAGATGATCAATTGCGTTTGTTTTATGTCGCTATTACTCGCGCTCGTCGCCACTTGTTCCTGACCTCCTATGAGACCGAAGAGGACGGTGGGCTCTCATCTCGTTTGCGTTTTCTTATTGCCGAAGAAGGCGAAGAAAAAGTTTTGTCTCGTGAAGCTTTGAAGAAAGTCTATTTAGATAATCCAAAAGCTGACGAAGAAACTTTTCCAGAAACCAAAGAAGTTTTGACGGCGTCATGGCTGAAATATCATACCGCTCCATTTTTGGGCGAAGAGAAAAAGCTTTTGTTGTCACTCCTCGACGAGTATCAGATGTCCGTCACTCATCTCAATAACTTTCTAAATGTGGAGAAGGGAGGTCCACAATATTTCTTGGAACAAAACCTTTTGCGTTTTCCACAGGCCAAATCACCGTCAGGTTCTTATGGTTCGGCTATTCACTCTACCTTGGAAAACATTTCTTTATATTTGAAGAAGGAGAGTAAGATGCCGAAGAACGACGAGGTGTGTGAATGGTTTAAAAAGTTTTTGAGAAAGGAAAGATTGGCTCCAGAGGATTATGCTTTGTATGAAGAACGCGGACTCAATTGTTTGCCGACTTTCTTAAAAGACCGAGCCACTCATTTCAATGCCAAAGATTTGGTGGAGTTTAACTTCCGTGATCAGGGTGTAAATATTCTCGGAGCACATCTCACAGGTAAGATTGATAAGATTGCCACAACCGGTAGTGAAGTGACGGTCTATGATTACAAAACCGGCAAAGCACGTGATGAATGGGATGCGGGGGATGATTATGATAAGACCAAGCTTTATGAATATGAAAGACAGCTTTTGTATTACAAGCTTTTAGTAGAAAATTCTCGCGATTTGGCAGACAAATATACAGCCAAGATGGGCATTCTAGAGTTTGTGGAACCAGACAAGAAGACTGGCAAAATTGCCACACTTGAGATGGGTTTTGATGAAGACAAGGTGGAGCGTTTGAAAAAGTTAATTGCTGTTGTCTATCAAAAGATTATGAATCTAGATTTACCTGATGTGTCCAAATACAAGGATAAGAATAATCTAGAAAATATTAAAGAGTTTGAGGAGGATTTACTGACGGGGAAGATATAGCTAAACAAATATACTAATTAAACGAATACAACAAATCGACCGCAAATAGAAAACCGCCAACCCGAAGGGTTGGCGGTTTTGCGTCTAGTCTCTATTTTTTAGTCGCTGTATCAACAAACAACTTCATGAGTTCAAAAGGAATATTTCCGGCAAAACCAATTTCTTTAGAATCAGCAGAAATATCTACATCACCGCCGATCTTTGAGAACATCAAATTGATATTATTTTTGCCTGTAGTAGTCAAAGGTTCCTTTAGAAAAACAATAGTGTGAGGTGTTCCAATACGACCACCGGTAGCAGAGATCATTTCATCAGATTGAGTTTTGACCAAACTGCTAATATCATCACTCTTCATACAAACAGAAATATCATCCTTTTTAACACCAGCCTTAACTGCCAAGTTAATAATAGTGTCTTCGCTATCGAGGGTAGCAGCAAAAGCACTATCAACATATTTCCAATATTTATCAGCGCCGCCAAGTTTGGCCACACATTCACTAGCTATAGCTGAAGGTAGAGCAAATGGATGAATTGAAGATAGAGGTAGATTTCTTACCACCAAGGCTACTTTGCCATCCTTGGCATAGTTATCAACAATCTTTTTCATAGTGACATGGTATGACTTACAATATGGGCACTGCATATCTGAATAAACTACGAAGGTTAAATCAGCGTTTGGATTACCCAAAACTTGATCTTTGGCATTGATAGGTGAGATTGGTCCGAAAGAAAAAGTTTGTGACAGACTGGCCGAGTTGTCTTTTGCTGTCGGGGTTAAACTTTTTTGAGGAACAATGTTAGAGAAATAAACTGCTAAAGCGATTAATGCTCCAGCCAAAACTATGGCTATTGGAATCTTTAAATTTTCTTTATTCATATGTCGCTATTTTACCACACTTTAAATTGTAAACCAATTGTAGTACAATGGCTCTATTATGATTTGGTTAAATACCTTGCTGGCGGTGGTTTTGGTTAGTTTTTTATCTCTATTGGGCATTGTTTTTTTCTTTATTAAAGAGGCCTGGCTCAAGCGTTTGATTTTCGTCTTGATTAGTGTGTCCGTTGGTTCACTCTTCGGTGATGCTTTTATTCATCTTTTGCCAGAAAGTTTAAAAAGTATTTCTGGAACAAGTGCCGCTTCGTTTGTTTTGATCGGACTCTTAATTTTCTTTATCTTGGAAAAGTTTGTCCACTGGCGACATGAACATGGTGACGACTTGGAAGAGACAGAGACTCATCATGAAGAAGGCGAACATTGTGAAAAGGTTCAGCCGGTTGGTTACGTAGTGCTTCTTGGTGACGGAGTACACAATTTTATAGATGGTGTAATTATTGCAGTATCTTTTTTGGCTGGTCCAGCGGTTGGTTGGGCCACTACATTAGCTGTGGTTCTGCACGAGATTCCTCAAGAGCTTGGCCACTTTGCTATTTTGATTCACTCTGGTTTTTCCAAGACTAAAGCCTTATTTTATAATTTTGTTTCTGCTCTGACTGCCATCCTCGGAGCCGTGGTTACTTTGGTTTTTGTTGAGAAAGTAACTTCCGCTATTCCATACCTATTAGCCCTAGCGGTTGGTGGCTTTATTTACATTGCTGGTTCTGATTTGGTGCCACAGCTCCACAAGAAGACGGGGATTAAGGACTCTTTTGTCCAGTTGATTTCAATTTTAATTGGAGTTGGATTAATGTTTAGTCTTTTGCTCCTCGAATAGACTAAATGCAAAACCGCCGCTCGCGGAGCGAACGGCGGTTTTTATCCTGTGTTTAGAACGGTAATGTAAAAGTCATATTGCTGTCTGCTTTGGTTTCCCAATCCTTGGTATCAATTTTGATAGTTTTGATTTCGCCAAATTCTTTATACTTGAGACACTGATTTTTCATGGCATAGTCGTAAATTTCTTTAGTGATTTTTACGTCATCTATACAATATTTAATAATCTTGTCTATCTCACCACTTTTCCACCAGGCGACTGCTTCGAGACCATGACCAGATTTGTTGATACCCAAAGTGGCTTCAGCAACAGTGTCCATTTTGATGCGACGGCCGAGTGATTTTTTGATTTCACTCAATAAGTCCAGACTTTTGATTTTGGTTAGATCTCCAGCGTAATATTTATTAAGAAGTGGAATATCAAAGTGGTCTGAGTTGTAGCCAATCAATAAATCTGCTTGTTCAGCTATTGGCCAAAACTTGTTCAACTCATCATATTTCAGTGAATGATAACTATCATCAGCTGAATCATAATAACAGAGCACAGATATGGATAAATCGGCAGGGTCAGAACTACCAGCCTCCTCAAAAGTATTTTGAGTTTCAATATCAAAAATAATCTTACGCATTTAGTTTAAGAGCTTTTAAAAAACTATTTTAATAATTTTGCTAATTCAGTATCAGCAACAGTCTGCTCGTCTCCAGTCACAATATTTTTTACCTTCAATTGACCGGTCTTAACCTCCTCACCGCCAATTACTACAATGTAAGGAATACCCATTTTATCAGCCGCTTTGATTTGGTCGCCAATCTTTTTTCCGGAATAATCAATTGCTACATTGATACCGTCTTCACGCAAGTCTTGAGCAGTTTCCTGAGCAAAACCCATAGCACTTTCTTCTGCTAAACAAATATAGAGTTTAGTTTCATTGGTGTATTTTGGTAAGGTGCCATAAGTCTCCATAAGATCGCGGATAATGACGTCGCCCGTGCCAAAACCAACAGCTGGGACTTTGTCATTGCCAAAGAGAGCGAGCAGGTCATCATAACGACCACCACCAAAGACAGCGCGCTTGTTGGCTGGATTGTTGTCAAAGATCTCAAAGACAATACCAGTGTAATAATCAAAACCGCGCATAATAGTCTGGTCAAAAACTACGTTACCAATACCAAGCGCTTCGAGACTGGCCATGAGTTCGCGAATTTCGGCAATCGCTTTGACCATTTCTTTTTTGTCTTCTGGTACTTCACCTTTGCAATCACAAAAATCCACGACTGATGGAATAGCGGTGACGAATTCTTCAAAGTTTTTGGAATTCAAAATTGTGAAAAAAGCTTGAGCTTTGTCGCCAAGAATATTTTTTACTTCTTCTTCAAAAGCCTCCTTTGGAAGTTTGGCTTTGCGGTCTAGGAGCTTTACAATCTTGTGTCCATCTTCTTCATTTAGGGCAAATTCATCACGAATAATATAATCAGTGATTTTTCGGCTGTTGATACGAACTTCAAAATCATTATCCTTGAAACCAAAAGCTTTCATAAGTTCATGAGCGACGGAAATAACTTCAGTCTCGGCTTCAATCCCTTTGACACCAAAGATATCTACGTTCAATTGCCAGTGTTCACGGAGGCGTCCACGCTGAGGGTTTTCATAGCGGAAAAGGTTCGGAATGGAGAACCAACGAATCGGAGTCGGGAGTTCGCGGCGACGAGCAGCAATCATACGAGCTAGGGTAGGAGTCATTTCTGGACGCATAGCTACTTCACGACCACCACGGTCAATAAAGTTGTAAGTCTGTTCGTTAACGATTTCTTCGCCAGACTTGGCGCGATAAAGGTCGGCTGATTCTAATACAGATGCTCCATATTCCACATAGCCAAACTTTTTGACGGTATCCTTCATCTTGTCGAATATATAGTTCTGGACGAACATATCTTCTGGGAAGAAGTCACGCACACCCTTGTACGGCTCGGTACTGATTTTTTGTTTTTGATTATTCATATAAATAGTTTATAGTGTAAATATATCAGAAAATACCCAAAATATGAATAGCGAAGAAACTAAACCGAAATACTTGATTTTGACTAAAAAAGAAGGGGAAACACCGCTCGAGTGTCTTAATCGTTTTCGACTTGAGCATAATGAATATGAGAAAGAAAAAATGACTTATGCTGGCCGCTTGGATCCACTGGCCTATGGTCAACTTTTAGTCTTGGTGGCGGAGGAATGTAAGAATAAAGATAAATACTTGGGATTAAGCAAAACCTATCGAGTAAAAGTTTTATTGGGAGTGGCGACTGATACTCATGATGTATTAGGGCTGGTCAATTCTTACCCTCGTCATTGCGAAGAGACTTTGACGAAGCCCTGCCTGCCGGCAGGCGGGAATCCAGGAATTGTTGAAGTAATAAACTCCTTCATCGGTAAATTCACCCAAGACTACCCAGATTATTCATCCAAGACCATTGGTGGAAAAGCGATGTTTGTTCTTGCCAAATTAGGCTTACTTAAAGATGCTGAAAAGCCGACCAAGGAGGTGGAGATTTTTGATATTAAAGTTTTAGGTCAAGAAAATATTTCTGCAGAAATCTTACATCAAGAAATTAAGAGAAAAATCAGTCTGGTTTTAGGCGACTTTCGTCAGATGGAAATTCTAACCAAGTGGGATGATTTTTTTACTCCAAACACAAAAGCCGAGTTTGAGATTATTGAAATACTAGTCCATTGTTCGAGCGGTACTTACATGAGAAGTCTGGCTCACGCTATTGGTGAAAAACTTGGTTGCGGAGCATTGGCCTTAGAAATTGAAAGAGTTGGTATTGATTTAGAGTAAAACAAAAAACCACTGCTAAGTGGTTTTTTTGTTTAAATTATCTAGCTAGTAGGTGAAGACTGTTTTTAGCTACAAAGTCTACGATTGGTCCTTGTTGAGAAGCGTGAACTAAAACGTAGTCCATGAGTACTATTATAAGGATGGCGCACATACTGATGAGAGCAGTGGTGATTAGTTTACGGTCCAAGCGCCACTTGTTCTCCCAGATTTCGTAGGGAATAGTGAGAGAATAAATACTGACAAATATTTGTCCGGCCAAGCAAAAGGTGAAAATTATTCCCCAGAAAAGATAGCTAAGACCAAACATTTGTTTGGAGGCAGTGATGGTATACCAAATAAACTTCACGACGAATACAGCGTTGTAGCAGTAAAAGATAATGAAATAACCAAAGATTAATAAAAAGAAGATTTTAAAAATTGTGTACCAATGTGGGGAAAAATAAAAATCAAAAATTTTTCCCAAATAAGATTTGTCATCGTTCATGGAGATATTATACCACAAAATTGTATATGGTATATAGTATTTTGTGTATTGGGAGGTAATGTGAACGATGACTTTCACCGTGTTGCTTTAAAGTGTGTTGTGGTGTATAATGCAGGGGTCGAAGATGTTTCTCGCTGGGTTTAAGTTATCTTAGATTTTTGCGAAGGTCGCTTCTATCGATTTTTTAGAAGAACAAGTTTTTCGCAAATAAATGGCTAAGAAACTATACGTCGGTAACTTGTCTTACAGTACTACTAACGAGAGCCTTAATACCGCTTTCGCTCAGTACGGAGTTGTTGAATCAGCTTCAGTATTGCAGGATAAAATGACCGGCCGTTCTCGTGGTTTTGGTTTTGTTACCATGACCAACGATGACGAAGCTATGAAGGCTATCGAAGCATTGAACGGTGCAGAAGTTGACGGTCGTAAATTGACTGTTAACGAAGCTCGTCCTATGACCGAACGTCCTCCAATGCAACGCCGCGATTTCAATCGTGGTGGTGACCGTGACAATAACAGAATGAGCTACTAAGCTTTATTCCAATATTGTAGAAAAAACCAGCCCTCTCGGGCTGGTTTTTTCTTTCGGTCTTTGCGAGGTAATCCGAAGCAATCCAGACCTTTAGTTACAAAACGTTTTATTAAGACTGGATTGCTTCGCAGGGCCTCGCAATGACATGTGGTGAGATAATTGCCAAAATAGGATTTTTATGTATTAATTAGTCAAAAGTTCTCTGAAAATTTGTGGTGCGGACATAGCTCGAAGCTACTGATAAATCGGTATTTTCTAGCTATGCCCGCTAATGTGGTGGTCACATAGCCAGAGTTGTAATCGAAATCTGAAAGGAGCTGACCATGAAAAACATGCTCGGCAACAAAAAGACTGGAATGTCAGAAGTGACTGTCCAGGTACCAGAAGAATTCAAAGGTCTTTTGACTGATGTTGTTGAAAGGCTCAAAGGTAAAGGTTCTGACGAACAAGCCAGACTTATTGGTATGGCTATGCGGCGGCAACTTTTTTGCCACGGAGCAAACCCTAAACTTCCGACAGTCAAAGAAATTGGTGTGGTCGTTGTTGATTATGGTAAAAGCCCCGAAAGTATTTCGGCGGAGCTTATCAAAATCAATGATACTATGGACGAGCTTCATCAGTCTACATATCGTCACAACCGTGAACAGATGGCAAATCGAATTAGCGTCACAGATCTCAAAACTGGTGTCGGAGTCCGTCATTTCAAAATGTATGAAGTTGAAATGACTGGTCTGTTTCTGCCTCACCAAGTGTGGCAAATGATCGTGGCTAGCGGCTACAAGATTTGCGACTTGCGGATGCTTCAACAGACACTTTATCGGTATGTAGCCTACGAACTTCCTCGTTTGAAATGCTATAGCTACGACTATTACACAGTGACTCATGACACTGATGATGCTGAACGTGATTGGGGTAATGTTCCCGAGCAGGATTATAGGTTTGTTAAAGCTGTTGTGAATCAAGACACTGATAATGGTCTGCAGTATCGTTTCGATGGAAACAGTGGTGGGCAACCAAACCAGGAGACAACGTTCAAGTTGCTGGTTTACAAGAATGTCCTTCCGAAGTCGCCTGAAAAGCGGAATCTTGGAATGGGAGAGACTTGCCCCGATTGTGGTATGAGAAGCCGTGCTGAAGGCCACTTTGGCTATTTGGGTGCCCCTCACACCGAGTTTGAATGTCTGCGTTTTTCTGGTCTTTCGGATGAGCAAAAGATTGAATTCAACAAGTCCGCTGGAAGCATGGCGGTGTCTGAGTGCACGGCCAAGAAGAACCAGTTCGTTCAGAAAGTTTACCGAAGGTTTTTCACTGGCGAAGATGATGAACTTGGTGATACAACCCAACCACAATATAACAATTAAGCAACCTTGAAAAGTTGCCCGAGCCCCGACGTCCGCGTCGGGGCTTTTCTAATGCAAAAGACCGGCAGAAGCTTCGCTTCTGCCGGTCTTTTCCTTTTAAATTATTTTCCACCTCTATCTGCACGAGTACGACCGAGCTTGGTCAAATATTTCTTACGCAAACGAGACATAGTTGGAGTAACTTCCAGATACTCATCATCACTCATTACTTCCATACCGCGTTCGATGCTGAGTTTGAAAGATGGGGTGAGGTAGATCGCTTCGTCAGCAGAAGTCTGGCGCACGTTACTTTGGGCCTTACCCTTGGTTGGGTTCACCTCCATTTCTTCACCCTTGGTAGTGTTACCAACAACCATTCCTTCATAGACTTCATCACCTGGTTCAACATAGAGCACTCCGCGATCCTGCAAACTCCAAAGGGCAAAAGCCAAAGCCTTACCAGAAGCCATAGAGATCATAGAACCAGTTTCTTTCTTTTTGATTTCACCAGCGTATGGGCGGAAGCCGATAACCTGAGAACAGATAATACCTTCACCACGAGTATCAATAATAAACTGTCCACGATAACCAAGCAGACCGCGAGTTGGAATTTCAAAGATAACGCGAACTTGTTTGTCATGAACTTTCATGTTGGTCATGATACCGCGACGTTTGTTGATCTGTTCAATAACCGCACCGGAATATACTTCTGGCACATCAATTGTTAATTCTTCATACGGTTCAGACTCAACACCATCAATTTCCTTGATGATAACATGAGGCTGAGATACTTGTAGTTCAAAACCTTCACGACGCATGTTTTCAATCAAAATAGAAATGTGGAGTTCACCACGGCCATAAACTTTGATTGGTTCAGCATTAAAATCAATTTTCAAACCCACGTTGATTTCCAATTCTTTTTCCAAACGTTCACGGATTTGACGACCGGTGACAAACTTACCTTCGCGTCCAGCAAAAGGTGAGTCGTTGACGAGGAAGTTCATAGAAATAGTTGGTTCTTCAACATCGATATGAGGCAATAGTTCTTTGGTCTCCACATCAGATACAGTCTCACCAATAAAGGCATCAGAGATACCAGCAATCATCACAATGTCGCCAGCTTCAGCTTCAGCTGCTTCTTTACGAGCTACACCATGGAAGGTATAGAGTTTGGTAATTTTCCAAGGACGAGCAATACCATCAACACCTGTCGCAAAGATACGAGTATTATCTTTGATAGTACCTTTGTAAATACGAGCAATAGCGAGACGACCGAGGAAGTTGTCATAAGCCAAGTTAAAAATCTGAGCAGACAAACCACTTTCAGTATCGTTGGATGCTGGTGGCACTTTTTCCATAATCAAATCCAAAAGTGGTGACAAGTCTTTTTTCTCGTCAGTCAAATTTTTCATAGCCACACCTTCGCGACCGATGGCATAGATAGTAGGGAAGTCGAGCTGTTCATTGTTGGCACCGAGCTCCATAAACAATTCCAAAACTTCTTCGTGAGTTTTTTCGGGATTAGCGGCCGGCTTATCAATCTTGTTGATGACCACGATTGGCTTCAAACCAAGTTCCAAAGATTTCTTGAGAACGAAACGAGTTTGAGGCATAGGACCTTCCTGGGCATCTACGACGAGAAGAACGGTATCAATAGAACGCAAAACGCGTTCTACTTCAGAGCCGAAGTCGGCGTGACCTGGAGTGTCCACGATGTTGATCTTGGTACCTTTGTAGAAAATGGAAGTGTTCTTGGCATAGATAGTAATACCACGCTCCTGTTCGAGCTTGTTTGAGTCCATGGTGGCACCTTCGACAGCCATACCGTTTTGCTTCATCAAAGCGTCGGTGAGGGTAGTCTTGCCATGGTCAACGTGGGCGATAATTGCTATGTTTCTGATTTCCATTTTGTAAATTAATTATTATTAGAGCCCAAATATTAATACTATTTTCGGAAAAAGTCAAGGAAAATGGGGATTTTGCATGATTTTAAAAGCCCGATACGCGGTGGTGTATCGGGCTTGATGCTGAACAACTAACTCAGATTGATAAAATGGTTATGTTTCCATCTTGGTCAAAAATGAATTTCGAACCTCCTTCTCTGATTACTAATTGGCCAGTCTTCTCGTGGATGTTTTCAGCCAGACGGGTTGTTCTGGCGATGAGTACATTGTCACAGATATCTCTGGCAAACTGAAGTAGAGTTGCTACCTCGTCTGCGTCAGTTGAATCGGGTTCGAGCTTGTTCTCTATGTGTCTTGCCGACCTCTCAATCCAAGCTTTAATGATTGGTGAGTTTGGTCTAACAATGCGACTCATATTGTAAAGCTCGTCTGGTTTGAAACTGCGAAGTTTTTCCCAAGCCATTTTGTCCCAAGCGCTTTCGACGAGACCGCGATTCAAGAAAATGTGTTTTTGCCACTTTTGACAAAAGTCCAACATGTCCGAGAATTCACTGGGTTGATTGCAGTTGTACAACCTGTCGTAAAATATCTTGGTAAAAAAAGCTGGGTAAAACTTGACCATAAACAAAAGAATGCAGTTCGTGACGGTGTCATGGATAAGGCAGTAGAGTTTTTTCATGCGGGAATCTCCTTGTGTGTTGTTGGTGAAGAATTATTCTGTCAGATACAATACCACAAATTTAAACAAAAACAAGCCCGGCAGTTCGCGTCGCGAACTGCCGGGCTTTCTTATTATTATATCTCATAAATCACATCCTTTCTCTCTACTACCACTGGCCATTTGTTGATCTTGGCATAGCGGAAAAGTTTTTGATTGGGATTGAAACAGATTGGGCGATCTACCATTTCGAGCATTGAGATATCTCCCTCCGTATCACCGCAAGCATATGAATCTTTTAGAGTGAGATTTTCTTTTTCGATTACTCGTTTGATGATATTGGCTTTGTTTTCTATCAAATGTTCATCCATAACCTGACCGGTAAATTCATCATCTGGGCCAAGCTCATACATGCGACCGTAGACTTTATCAAAGTTTAGATTCTTGCAGAACTTGTCTAAAATGCCTTTTGGTGACTGAGAAATTGCCACAATGAAATATCCCTTCTTTTTTAATTTCAAAATTAATTCCTTGGTGTAATTGTAATTCTTGTCTTTTTCAAAACCGACAAGTTTTTCTCCAACGTTCATAAAATCTTTGTAAGGTACGCCACGAATATGCTTCATAAAAGTTTTGACCACCGCCATAATATAGTCCTCGTAACTACCTTGGCGATTGTTCCAATCTCTTTTTTCATTAATGAAAATTCGCTCAGCGGTTTTGGGGAATAATCCTTGTTTCATTAATGCGTAAACAAGCTCGATGAGTAGGGAAGAGCGGAAGATCGTTCCATCCACATCAAAGAAGGCCACCTTGCGTTTCGGTCCGCCAACAGTTTTGGTATTTTTTATCATAGTCATAATTAGTTAAATTTTAGCATAAAAAGATATTGGTGTATAAGCGAGTAAAAAATAATGTATGAGAATATAGCTCCGCGGTCGCTGGTCAATATTCTCATGGTGATGTAAGAAAATTTTAATAAAAAACGACCCCTCGGCGCTGGTAGCGTCGGGGGGTGAAGAGATTGTGAAGGTTTTATGACACAAGGGGAACGCGGTGAGATTCCAACGCTTTGCCACCCTCATCAATTGTTGTGACAAAAAATCGATGGATCGAGAGTCGAGCGGTCCACTTTTTATTGTGTCCGCTAACAATGAGAACGTACACGTCGTTTTCGTTTTTGGTGTGCAATGTCCTGCATTTTGTGCAGGGTTTTGCAACGATCGTGTCTCCACAGCATTTCGGAAGATGGGTTACTTCCTCTGTGCTGATTCTGCCACCACATTTGGGCGTGCGGCAGATGTGAACAACACCCTTTTCATCTTCAGGTTCGCCTGGTGCTTTCATCTCTTTGTCCTCCAGTGTGATACAAGGTGCATATGATCTGACCTCCACAGCCAAATCATCGACTTTCTATATTGCCAGAAGAGGGGAGATGTGTCAACTGGTATTCAAAACCAAGGTCGGTCCTTGGTTTTGATAAAAAGGCGGTTTTTCAATTGCTGACCAATTGAAAAACCGCCTCCCTCCGAAAGCAGTCTTTCGTGGTTGGCGGTTATTTTTTGACGTTCATCAGGGTTGATGGTGTCGATACACTGATAGCATTACCGGTTGGTGATGTTACCGTCACAGTGAATAGACCGTGACCCCAGTCCTTGATGATTGCGTGATCGTTATCATACTTTTTCTCAATGAGTTTCTTGCGAATCTCATCGACAGTCTTGGCCGAGTTGACCAAGTTCTGAAGGAAAATCAATTCCTCATTTCTGACGGCTTCTACATGCGGAGTTTTTTTGGTGGTCATTATTCTTTCTCCTCGGGGTTTTAAAAAACTAAAGATCACTCGATCTTCTTCATTTACAAGTATAGCATATTTCAATCATATTGTCAAATATCGTTATTTCACTCAACTTGGTATAATTCCCACATGAATAAGGAAATTGAAAATATTAAAAAGTTTGTTCGGGCTGCCAACTATTTGTCGGTCAGTCAAATCTATCTTAAAAGTAATTTTTTACTAAAAGACAAACTCGCTTTTGGTGATATCAAACCGCGACTTCTTGGTCACTGGGGTACTTGCCCAGGTATGAACTTTGTTTATGCTCATCTCAACAATCTGATCGTCAAGAAAAAATGTCAGATGATGTTTCTAAATGGTCCAGGTCATGGTTTTCCAGCTCTGCAAGCCAATCTTTTTTTGGAAGGCACCCTTGGTAAATATTATGACGAGGCCAAACCAGATACCGATGGCATTGGTTATATCTCTCGTAACTTTTCTTGGCCCTACGGATTTCCAAGCCACTCCTCACCAGTCACTCCGGGTGTGATTTTGGAAGGTGGCGAACTCGGCTACTCACTTTCAACTTCTTTTGGTGCGGTACTTGATCGACCGGACTTGATAGCCTGTACTTTGGTTGGCGATGGTGAAGCTGAGACTGGTCCAACTGCCACTGCCTGGCACTTGAGTAAATTTCTAAACCCTGCCGAAGACGGTGCGGTGCTCCCAATACTTCATGTGAATGGTTACAAGATTTCTGGCCCGACTATTTTTGGCCGCATGACGAACAAAGATTTGAAATCACTGTTTTCTGGCTATGGTTATGAACCATATATTGTCGAAGGACACAATGATAAAGTGTATGAAAAAATGGCAACTACTCTAGAAACTTGTTATGAAAAAATTCGTGCCATTCAAGCCGAGGCTAAAGCTGGTAAAAAGAACCCAGAGGAATTTCCTCGTTTCCCAATGATTGTTCTAAAGACTCCAAAGGGTTGGACTGGTATCAAAGAACTCAAAGGTGAAAAAATGGAAGGTAATTGTTTGTCACACCAAGTGGTGGGCAAGGAAGCCAAGACTGACAAAACCGAACTCAAAGCGATTGAGAAATGGATGAAGTCCTACAAGTTCCACGAATTGTTTGATGAAGTGGAAGGCTTTTCTCAAGACTTGTATTCAATCGTACCAAAACCAGAATTACGCATGGGGGATTATGCTCATACTTTTGGTTTGAAAGATATTGCCAATGCTATTAAACTTCCAGATATTTCCACACTGTCAGAAAAAGAAGTTAAGCCAGGCGACAATACCAAGCTAGTTAGTGCCATGCGAAAAATTGGTTCTTACTTTACGCAGGTTTTTACTTTGAATAAAGAGGCCAAGAATTTCCGTTTGATGTCACCAGATGAAACTTATTCCAATCGTTTGGATGAAGTGTTCAAGGTTACGGCGCGTGCTTTTGCTGGTAAGATTGAAAGTTGGGACAAAGATTTGGCTCCAAATGGACGCGTGATGGAAATGTTGTCTGAGCACTCTCTGCACGGCTTACTTCAAGGTTATGTTTTGACCGGACGCTTTGGTGTCTTTGCTTCGTATGAAGCTTTTGTCCAAATTGTTTCCAGTATGGCTGATCAATATCAAAAGTTTTTGAAGATTGCTCGCGAAGTACCTTGGCGTGGAGATGTGCCATCCTTTAATTATATTTTGACTAGTTCTGGTTGGAGACAAGAGCACAACGGTTTCTCTCATCAGAACCCAGGCTTTATGGATTCACTGTTACAAAAGCACAACAATTTTGTCAGTGCCTTTTTCCCAGTCGATGGTAACACTGCCCTCGCTGTGATTGATCGCTGTCTCAAAGGCAAAAACGAAATGAACATTATTGTTGCCGAGAAAACACCCGAAGTAATGTGGCTCACACCTGAGGAAGCCAAGCGAGAAGTTGATCGCGGTATTATGGTTTGGGATTTTGCTTCTGATGCTAATCCGGATTTGGTTTTGGCCGCGGCTGGACAATATTTGACCAATGAAACTTTGGCTGGACTCGATATTATTAAAACCGAATTACCACAAGTGAATGTACGCTTTGTCAGTATTATGGAAGTCGGTGCCAACACTTTGGGCAGTTCCAAAACTCGCATGAGTCAGGGTGAGTTTGAAAGTTATTTCACCGCCAACAAGCCGGTGATTGTAAATTTCCACGGTTACCCAGAGACTTTGAAACAAACTATCTTTGATTATCAAAACAAAGTTGGTCGTGTGTCTGTTCATGGCTATATGGAGAGAGGTTCGACTACTACGCCGTTTGATTTGCATTTACGTAACCGCACCAGTCGCTACGACTTAGCCTTGGAAGCCTTTGAAAAATTATTAGCAGACAATGTGATTGATCAAGCAACTGCGGCTGAGCTACACAAAAAGTATAATGACAAAACTCATGAAGCAATAAAATACGCCCGTGAGAACGGCATTGATTTACCAGAAATTTCCAATTGGTCTTGGAAGCGTAATAAATAATCTTGAAATATGAAAAAATTCTTAATCGTCAATAACGGAAGTGCCTCAAAGAAGTATGCAGTCTACGCTGATGGTCAGCAAATATATTTTGCTCATTTGGAAATCGAGGAAGGTAATTCAATCGTGACTGAATATATAAATGGAGAGGCTTTGAAAAGTGATATCACCAAAGAGGAGTTCGATGCTTCTTTGGAATTTGCTCTGAAAAAAATGTCAGAGCGAGGCATCGCCGAAAAGTCAGAAATATCGGCTGTCGGTGTACGCGTAGTTGCTCCAGGTGTGTATTTTTGGAACAATCGCGAGATAAATGAAGAGTATATACAAAAGATGGAAGAAGCCAAAGAAAAAGTGCCACTACATATGACTCCAATTCTTTTGGCGGTGAAAAATCTGGTAGAAAGCTTTAAGGGTGTGGCTCCGGTTTATGGTATTTCTGATAGTGCTTTTCATTCGACTTTGCCGGAAGTGGCCAAGATTTATGGTCTGCCAACTGAGATGGCCAAACAACATGAAATCTATCGTTTTGGCTATCATGGTATTTCGGTACAGTCGATTGTAAATAAATCAGCTGAATTTTTTGGCTCTGTACCTAGTCGTATGATTGTTTGTCACTTGGGTGGTGGAGTGAGTGTGACCGCCGTCAAAGACGGACAGAGTATTGAAAACTCCATGGGCTTCACACCGCTTGAAGGCATGCTTATGGCGACACGCGTGGGTGATATTGATCCAGGGGCAGTCTTGTATCTCTTGGAGATGACCGGACAAACACCAGCGGAGATGAGAAAGTATTTTAATAAAGAGTGTGGTTTGCTTGGGGTTAGTAATGGTCTAAGTGATGATGTTCGTGATTTGATCAAAGGAGACGAAGTGGGGAATCACGAGGCCAAATTGGCACTGGACTTATTTGCTTATCGCGTCAAGAAAACCATTGGTTCTTACATGGCGGTTTTGGGTGGACTCGATGCCTTGGTCTTTACCGGTACTATTGGAGAACGCTCATTTATTATGCGTCGTCGCATTTGCAGTGAATTGCAAAATCTCGGTCTGGAATTGGACTTGGTAAAAAATGATGCGACAGTGTACAAGGATGAAATAATTAGCACAGCCGATTCCAAGATTAAAATTGCCACATTGAAGACCGAAGAAATGAATCAGATTGCGAGAGAAGTGGGGAAGTTGAATAATTAATTTTTCTTGTAAATGTAAAAATAAGAATAGGCCGGAGTTTGGTCTAGGACTGTCCTAGACCAAACTCCGGCCTTTCGTTTTACGCTCGTTTCAAAACGCTCCATCAAGAACCTTGTTGATAGTTTTGAGACGGATTGGTTTGTAACCAAGCCTAACCCTTAGGTCATTAACGATGACGATAACGAGAGTCGGGAACCCAACGATTAGAACAACTAGTTGGATTATTTCTTGTGTTTGTTCCTCAGTGTTGGTGGCTTTGCCGAGAGTAGCGATGATAGTGATGACAATAGTACTCCATATAATGGCGTACGAAATGATTTCCAGATTTACCATAAAGTCGTGATAAATCTTTCTTTTGATACTACTTTTCATTGTTTCCTCCTGGTTTTGGGGTAAGAGCAAGTTCACAAATACGATATCATAATC
>Ga0194053_10000351_pt1 | contig 35639 bp, 18 predicted proteins | sample SepL228m_MetaG_FD_161684 | JGI IMG/M metagenome (GOLD analysis project Ga0194053, IMG submission 161684) | Anoxic zone freshwater microbial communities from boreal shield lake in IISD Experimental Lakes Area, Ontario, Canada - Sep2016-L227-8m | ecosystem: Environmental > Aquatic > Freshwater >... | reverse complement strand
AGCCTGTGGCTTGTCGGTCGTGATATCAGTGTGTCGCATGTCGCGTTGGGTGCCACGCGTTTGCAGGCTACCATTGGCACCATGGGCCACGCCGTTGCCTGTGCGGCGGCAATCGCCCATCGCGGCGGTTTGACAAACCGTGAAACCGCGCGGCAGCAGATAAAGGCTATTCAGCAGGATATCCTGCGTGATGGTTCGCATATACCGGGAATCAGTAACCAGGATGACCGGGATTACGCGCGTCTGGCACAGTGTGTCGCTACCAGCGACCAGCCTTTACGTGTTACCGCTGGTGATTTCTTTATTCCGGTTGGCAATGGGCGGGCAGTATCATTCCCGGTGACGGGCGGAACTGTTGATTCGATAACTATTAATCTCCGAAATCCCGGTACTATTCCAGTAGACGCGCGGTTATTCTTTTCCCCATGTATGCACCCCAACCACGCGTCTGACCGGAACGTTCTGGCGGAAATGTCTTTACGTATAGAACCGGGGGAGCATAATATAAACTGGAAATTGAATCTGAATGATGTCGCCGTTGGGCTTTACGCGGTGGGAATCACCACTGATACATCGGTAAAGGTAAACTGGCAATGGCCGGGGCGTTCAGTTGTTCACGCCGATGATAATGGTTTCGCGGGTTTGGAATGGCGGGCCTGCAGTGATGTTCCGTATGGCTGCCATACCCTTGTTTTTGACCCGGATTATTATTATTTGCCAAAGGCGGATGTCAATGATAATCTGTATTTGGTGACAAAACCAATTATGCTGGCGCCAATGGGGGAGGATACCAGTTGGATACGCGAGAAAAATCATCGTATGTGGCGTCCGCGTCAAATGAACAGGACAAAGATTCCTGTCCCGGCTATTACCATAATTCCTGAACAACACCCATATACCGCGTCACAGGTAATAAGCGGTGTGTCGCATACTGATAATTTGCCGGGGTTATGGATTTCTGACCCGGATCAACCATTGCCGCAGAAAATAGAGTTAAATTGGGAACATGTGCATACTATTTCGGAAATCCGCATAGTGTTTGATACCGACACGGACATGTCGCACCCGGCGTACGAACCAATTGACACACTGGTGAAATCATACAGGGTGGATGCAAGTGTTGACGGCCGTTGGGTTGAGATTGTCCGTGAAGATGATAATCGCGGACGCTTCCGGATTCATAAGTTTAATGCGGTTCAGGCCGACGCGTTGCGCCTGACAATCGAGAAAGTGCATGCCGGCGGCAAAAGCGCGCGGATTTTTGAGATTCGCGCGTATGGCATTGAAAATGCTGAATAAACTAAATTAATACAACCTGTCCCTGTAATTCTAATTTCTCAATCAAATTAGGCTGTTTTGAACATTTTCAATGGAGAAACAAATATGCGGCAGGGGAGACACAAAACGGTTGACACGCGGGTCAGGAGGAGTCTATTCTTATTGTTGTAATTTTATGGTAAATATATGGGGTTTACCGAATACTTACCATTTTTAAAGGAGGTGTATCATCCAATCCGTCGTTCCGGTTTTACTCTCATCGAGTTGTTGGTCGTCATAGCTATGTTAGTTCTCTATCTTTCCTGTCAACAACGGCGGTGCCATAACCTTGAACGCGGCGGGTGTATATACCAGCAATTTCCGGGGTGATATCTCCTAATTGACAGTTTTGAATGTCACACCGCAGCAAAGAAAGGACCATCAAACTATGAATATTTTAAACCATGCCCAATGGCTCCCGTTTTCACCCGGTAATGATGATCACTTTTTCGTTGACACCTTCCCCAGTAACTACCCGTCACTGCCAGAATCTCTCTGTGCCGGGTGGGAAATTCGGACATCACCCAACTATCGTTACTCAGGCCAAACCCGGGTGGGGCCAGTGGGAACAATCCAGTATACAGTGCGCGGAGAAGGTTGCCTCAGGTACAATAACAGAACTTATAAAGTATTGCCCGGACAGGCGTTTCTACTGGAATCCCCCGGTGATTATTTATACAACTTGCCGGATGAAGCACCTCTTTGGGAATTTATATTCCTGACATTTAATGGGGAGGACCTGCTCCAGCATTTTCGTCAGTTCATAACGACTCACGGACCAGTCATAACTCTTGACCCGGAGCATCCAATAGTTACACTGCTGCTGCAAATCGGTCAACGCATCGCAACCAAACAATTCAAAACAGCTGAAGACAGTGCGATATGGCTTTACCAAATGATGATGGAGTTACTGAAAGTAGCAAGTGCAGAAGCGTCATATCCAACCTTAATACAATGCGTATTGCAACATCTGGCGCAACACTTCACCCGGGATATCAACGGCGAGGAACTCGCGGATATCGCCGGCATATCTTTGGCGCAGTTCTACCGTGTCTTCAAAACACATACCGGATATACACCCGGGCAGTATATCACTATGCAGCGTATGCGCCAGGCTTTGTATTATTTGCGCTATACTCACCTGTCAATAGAGGAGATCGGCCGCCGGTGCGGTTTCAGCAGCGGGTGGCATCTGGGGAAAATCTGTCGAAAAGTGCTGGGACATTCCCCCAGTCATTTTCGCCAAGCAGCAACTCTCCCCCCTGAATCCTGCTGGCGCATTTGAAAAACTGACAATCTATAAAAAATGATACTGGCAGCAATGTGATTCCCATGAGAAAATTAGACCAGTAAAAAGCTATTATTAGCACTGTTAAAATCATCACAGTGGTGATATTATAATTTAACGGTGTCAACCATATCACAATATGACACCGTCAATACACCTTGAAGGAGGTTTTTATGTGTAAACTTAAACGAGGGTTCACCCTCATCGAATTACTGGTCGTGATAGCCATAATTGCTATCCTCGCCGCGATTCTGTTCCCCGTCTTCGCCCGTGCTCGAGAAAAGGCGCGGCAAACTACCTGCACGAACAACCAGCGACAATTAGCTGCATCTATGCAAATGTATGCTCAGGATCATGAAGAATTACTTCCATCATCCGCAACAATATGGCAGGATCTAAAAATAGAACCTCAGGTATTACAATGTCCTACAGCTGGAAAAAACTTAACGGTGGCTTATGCTTATAACAACATCCTTTCCGGGATGTCACTCGGTAATGCGACTGATCCTACCTCGGTATGGCTTACTGTAGATGCTGATGACAGCAAAGCACCATCGTACCGCCATTCAGCAAAAACTTTATTAAGTTATCTTGACGGACATGTCGGGCAAAGAGATCCCGGGATAGTGGCGAAATACGTCGGCGCTGAACTTAACATGGTTGCATTCCGATCTACGGACATCGGGACGAAGTCATATACACTCCCGAATCATCCCAATGCATATGGGAGGGAAGGCTATATCATGTTCGGCACTGCCGGTGCGTCGGTGACACAGGAAGCCAGCGGCGATTTTACCGGAACAATCTATACCGGCACCCGGTCGGGCACAAATTTCAACAATCCAGCCATCGGCATCGCTTCTATCGCTATCCTCGGGACCGGGCAAGGAGGCAGTGGAGGACCCAGCGTCAATGGCCGTTGGCGCAGTGATAACGGAAGCGCCGGCGGGAATCTGGACGATGCGTCGCGGGGTATCGGCCCATCGGTCCCTGACGTCGTGAACGGCACTTTCTGGTACCGATGGAATGGCGAAACTTCCCTTGATTTGCTGAAAATCACGCTTTCCGCCGATATGGTGCCCACCACACTTCGTATCGGTATCATCACCGACCGCGGAGACAGCCAGAAACCGGGAGCGATCGGTGTGGGCAATAACAGGAAGAATAGGTTAGGCGCGAACAGCTACGGCTCCCCGGATCTGTACTTCTTCGATTTGACAGGGTTGCCGGGAGACACAGCCCCGATTTCGATGACACCCTATGCTGCCGGGCAGTGGGGCACGGCTATTCGCGGGCTGGTCTTTGATACCCAATAGCCCGTGTCCTTCGTGAAGCAAATAAAGTTGTGGCTATCTCTCATAATTCATGTTTTCATGAATTATGAGAGATAGCTGTTGCTCAAAGCTCGTTCTGGTTCCGATAAATCAGCCGAGAATACCTTGCCATTATTGCCTTGTGGAAACTTTTCTATAAAGTAGTTATCTGACACAACTGTGCTATAGCATCATCGCTCTGCCGAGGATGTCAACTGCAGATTAACCAGGTGGCCAATCTTAAAATAACAGGAGAAAATTATGCGTAATTTCATTGTGGTGCTGCTATCGCTGGTCTTCACAGTGGCAATGGCGACGGAGACCGAAAATCTTGGTATCCGCATCCTGCCAGTTCCGGGTAAGGTCGCCATCGACGGCAAGGTCGACGACTGGGACCTCTCCGGCGGAGTCCTTGTCTGCGGCGATGTCGAAAACATGCGCGACAAGATGGCGGTGTGGATCCACACCATGTACGACGCCGACAATCTCTACGTGCTGGCGCGCTTCCTCGACGAGACGCCGATGAGCCACCCCGGCTCGATCGCCGGTGACTACGGCTTCATGGGCGACAGCCTGCAGTTGCGCCTCATCGCCAAGCCCGAAGAAAATGATCCGCGCAGCAGCATGGGCGGCAAGGAGGTTTGCTGGGTGACCGCCTGGCGCGACCGCGACGCCAAGGACGTGGTCAACCTGCATTTCCCGCGCAAGCAGGAGGCCGGCGGCGACAAGCAGATCGCCGACGCGAAGAAGGTCGGGGCGCAGCAGGCGTTTCTGGCAACCGCTGATGGAAAGGGCTATGTGCAGGAGATGGCCATCCCCTGGAAGCTGCTGGCCGACGGCGGCCTCACGCCCAAGCCCGGCGAGCGCATCGTCTTCAGTGTCGAGCCGAACTTCAACACCAGCGCCAAGTTCCGCATCACGCTCAAGGACCTCTTCCGCCCGGGCATCTTGCCCGACCGCATGTTCACCTTCAGTGCCTGGAACTGCTGGGGCTACGGCGTCTTCGCGCCGGCCGGCAAGGTCGAGCCGCAAATGGTGCGGCTGGCCGACAACCGCGAGTTGAAAGTCAGCATGCAGAAGGGCGTGCCGGTGGTGGACTGGACCGAGCTATTCGAAGTGAAGAAGACTGAAGGTTTCGCCAAAATAAACCTTGACCTGCCGGAAGACGGCTATGTATCCTTAAACATCAAGAACGCCGATGGACAGGTTGTGCGGCATTTGCTCACTGCTAATTTCTTATCCAAGGGCAAGCACGAACTGCTCTGGGACGGCTTGACCACCATGAGCCACATGAAGCCGGGCGAAGTGGTGCCGGCGGGTGACTACTCCTGGGAGGCGATCTACCACACCGGCATCGGCCTGCGCCTGGTCGGATGGGCGCACAACGCCGGCCGGGCGCCCTTCGACTCACCCGGCGGCAACTGGGGCGGCGACATGGCCCCCCCGATCTCGGTGGCGGCCGACAACACGAGCATGTACTTGGGTTGGGCGTTTGCCGAGGCGGGCCAGGCCGTGGTCTGCACTGATTTCGACGGCAACGTCAAATGGCGCCACAAACGCGGCGGCTTCGGCGGCGCCTCGCTTCTGGCGGTCAGCGACGGCATCGTATACGTCTACGACCTGGGCCAAGGGAACGCGATCTATCGCCTCGACGCCACCAAGGGCGACTACTCGAACTGGCAGGGCAGCGAGGACGCGGCGCTGGCGCTGACCCCCATTCTCGGCGAGGCGAAGAAAGCCGAGAGCACCCTCCAACCAACCGCCACCGGCATGGTCGCTACCGGCGGTAAACTGTTCATCAGTTTTGGCAGCAAACCGAAGGACTGGGAGAACAAATTCCAACTATCCGGCGATGCACTGTTCGTACTCGACGCCAAGACTGGCAAACTCCTCCAGCGCATCAATACCGCGGATCCTCAGGACCTTAAACTCGGTGCCGACGGCAAGCTCTACCTGCTATCCGGCAATGGCAACGTGAGCACGGTCGATCCCGTGAACGTGGCGCTGACCGAGGTGGTGAAGGGCGTGCCGAACGCTCGCAGCGTCACTGCCGACAAAGAGGGCAACATCTATATCGGCGTCGGCGACCCGGACAACCAGGTCAAGGTTTTTGACAAGATCGGCAAGCCCCTTCGCGCCATCGGCAAGGCCGGCGGCCGCCCGCTCCTCGGGTTGTGGGATGCCGCAGGCATGCGCTTCATCGCCGGCATTCAAGTTGATGCCAAAGGCCAGCTATGGGTCATGGAATACGACGGGATGCCACGCAGGATTTCCCGTTGGGACGCCACTACCGGCGCGTTCACCAGGGAGTTCTTCGGCCCTACCACCTACGGCGCCAGTGGCGGTGCCATCTCCCCGGACGATCCACTGGTCATGGTTGGTGCCGGCTGCGAATGGCGGTTGGATGAGAAGACCGGCAAGGCCGCCTGCGTCGGCGTGTTCGACCGCGGCGAGACGCATGGTGCTCGCTTCGGCAAGGGTCCCAACGGCCGCCTCTACGTGGCGGTCGGCGGCGCCTGGCACGCAGCCACTCCTGTGTCCATCTACGAGCGCCTGGGCGCGGGCCAGTACAAACTACGCGCCAAACTCAGCGCGCTCGTCGAGAAGATGGACAACGGCCGCGGTGGGACAAGCGAAGTGCGGACCGGGTATGTCGTCTGGTCCGACGCCAACGACGACCAGCAGGAGCAGCCCGACGAAGTGCGCCCCTACAAGGCCGATCTCGGCGGCTGGGTCAACGGCTGGTACCTGCCGATGGCGCCCAGCATGATCTTCTATGGCACCAATTACCGCCTCGCCCCTACAAGCTGGACCGCCTGCGGCGCGCCGCTCTACGACTTCGCCCAGGCTAAGCGCATGCCGACCCCAGACGACAGCAAGGGTATGCACGGCATCGGCATGGGCGCAACCCGCGGGCTTGGTTCCACCGACGGCCGCCTCATGGTCTATAACGGCCTCTACGGCGAATCGCACTCAGAGTTCCCCTGTTATGACATCGAAACCGGCAAGCTCCGGTGGAGCTACCCGAACAACTACGTCGGTGTCCACGGCGGACACAATGCGCCACCGCCGCAAGTCGGCATGATCCGCGGCGCCTACGACATCCTCGGCACCGGCCGCCTGCCCGACCCGATCGGCGACATCTTCGTCATCGCCACCGACAAGGGCGAGTGGCATATCCTCACTGGCGAGGGCTACTACCTGACCCGGCTCTTCGAGGCGGATGTGCTTAAGATCCGCTGGCCCGACCCGGCCGTGCCCGGTGCGATCATGGACACCGTGCCGCCCGGCATGGGCGCCGAAGATTTCGGCGGCTCGATGACGGTCACTAAGGACGGTCAACTCTATATCCAACACGGCAAGACCGCCTTCATCAACTCCCGCGTCGTCGGACTCGACAGCGTCCGCAAACTGCCGGGCGGCAAATTGACGGTGGCCCCGGACGATCTGGCCAAGGCCAATGCGATCCGCGACAAGCTCTTACAGGCCAGCGTCGGCGCGAAGATGACCACGGCGAAGAAGAGCACAGTGGCCTTCACGGGCGACCTGCGCAAGGACTTCAACACCAAGGAACCGCTGACGTTTCAGAAGACCAACGCGGACCGCGTTGAAGCGGGGATTGCCTGGGACGATACGAACCTCTACCTCGGCTGGCAGCTGAACGACGCCACGCCGTGGGTCAACGGCGCCGGCGACGCCGCCCAGATGTACGCCATGGGCGACACGGTGGACTTCCAACTCGGTACCGACCCGAAGGCCAACGCCAAGCGCGACAAGCCCGCACTCGGCGACCTGCGCCTGTCCATCGGGAACCTCAACGGCAAACCGACCGCTGTGATATTCCGCCCGGTGGCGAAGGAAAAGGCGCCGAAGAAGTTCTTCTCCGGTGTCTGGCGCGACGGCGTCGAGTACGACAGCGTCCTGACGCTGACCGACGCGAAGATCGAGGTCAAGGTGGACGCGGCAGGGAAACGCTACGTCGTTGAAGCCGCCATCCCGTTGGCGACGCTCGGGCTGAAACCCGCGGCCGGCCTGACCCTGAGCGGCGACTTCGGCGCCACCTTCGGCGACGCCGCCGGCAAGGACACGGTGCTGCGGAGTTACTGGAACAACCAGGCTACCGGCATCGTGGCCGACGAGGTGGCGGAGTTGCAGCTCGAGCCCAAGAACTGGGGCCGCCTGATCTTCGAGTAAGCCAACAGGAACTCCACGATGCAGCGACTGGCCTGTCGCTCGGGTAGTTGCCCGAGTGACAGGTCTGAACGGCACAAGGAAGACCTGCTCCTTCGCCAGAAAAACGAACGCTGATGCGTATACCACACTGGAGCAAACCGATGATGAACAAACTGATTCGCGCCGGCCTCGCCGCCGGTATCGTGGCACTGACTGCCGGTAGCGCCGTGCTCGCCGCTGAGCCGCCGGCCGGCCCCGCGCAGGCGCGGCCGCCGGCCTGGGCGGCAAAGGGCGCGTATGTCTTCCGCGTCTCGACGCCCGACGAAGCCGATGTGTTGCCGCAGCTCGAAGAAGGGCACGCGATCGTCGCCAACCTGCTCGACGGAACCGTCCCGCAGATCACGATCGTGAACGGGTTGATCGGCCACGATCATCCCGGGCCGTGGAACTGGGACGGGCTCTGGCCGTACTGGAACCGGGCGACGTTCCGCGCGGGCAACTTCGAGAAGCTCGCTGCCTTCATGGCCCGGGCGAAGAAGAACTCGAACGTCTACACCGGATTCCACCTCAACCTGACCGATGTGAACATCGGCCTGCGCGATTACCCCGAGTCGCGGGCGTTCTTCCAGAAACTCGTCGAAACCAAATCGATCTACCGCCGGGATTGGAGCAAGGAGACGAACAAACGCGATGGCGAACCGTTCGTCCCGCTCGAGATCGACCAATACTCGGGCGCCAAGCCTGGCCAGCCGCATAATCCCGTGGGGATCTTCGCGCTCGTGAACTACAAGAACTTATGGGACAGCGGGCTGGCGAAGGAGATGATCGACGGCTTCTATGCGAAACTGCCGTTTGCGCCGCCCATGCTGTATCTCGACGTGCTCAACGCCGGCGGGGGCAATTTTTCTACCGGGTTTCCCGACGGACCGCTGGGTGGCAGTGAGAAGACGCAGATCGAAGGCATGCGGGCCATCGCCGATTATCTGCACAGCAAAGGCACCGATCTGGGCACCGAGGGTAATCGCCGCTTTCTCGGCACCAACGCGCAAGGTTTGCCGCGTGCCGGTTACGTCTGGCTGCACGGCAGCGGCATCTCCGCCGACGACTACAGCGTGATCTCCGGCGGCTCTGGCTCGCCTCTGGTCGAGCAGATCCTTGGCTCGGCCGGCGCCTTCAACGTCTCGCCGATCGCCAGTACGACGAGCCACCTGGCGCGCGTGCGCGAGCACTACGCCGCCTTGCTGGCGGGCAAGACGAGCAGCAAGAAGATGCCGGGCCTCGAAACGGCGCACGTCTGCATCCGGACCGGCAAGGACGAGTTCGACATCCCAGGCACGGGCGACCCGTTTCGGGGAGACTGGGCCGACCTCGTCAACAACTTCTACCTGATGAGCATCCAGGAACTCTACCACGTGGGCAAACGCAATGTGCGCCTCAGTCGATCGCCAGACCTCAGCTGGCACTTCGACAAAGCCATCCTCACCAGTCCCGAGGGCAAGGAGTCCATCCTCGAAGCCGAGAACTTCGTCATCATCGATTGGGCACGGGATGCGGCGATCAAATCGGGCTCGGTGTGCATGCAGGATGCGTCGACCCTGAACCTCACCGTCGAGATCACCGAGCCGGGGGATTACGCCCTGAAACTGCGCCTGCTCACGCAGGACCACGATGGCGAACTGAACGTGTGCTTGAACGGGGAGTTCCACCGCAACACCTACATCAAACGCGTGGGGTGGCGTCCGATCACCGGCGACTGGCCGATCGTGGATTTCGGCACGGTCAAGCTCCGCGCGGGCACCAACACCATCACCGTCGATACCGGCCAGGTCCGGGCCGCGTGGAGCGACGGCACAAAGGCAGAGTGGAGTACACCGGCATTGTGCAAAGGCTTCAAAGTCTGGCGTGACGACGTGGTCTTCGCCGTGGACTACGACCGGATGTGGCCCGACACGTGGAGCGGCCAGCAGAAGATCTACTTCTTCAGTTGGGACGGCACGCACCGCGCCTGGAAGCTGCCGGCCGACTGGGGCGCTGTGTCGCGCGCGACATTGTACCCGTTGACGCCGGATGGCCGCGGCAAAGGCGTGCCGCTCGCCATCCAGGATCGCACCATCATCCCCGCGCTCCTGCCCCAGGTGCCCTATATCCTCGTACCCGAAAACGCCGACAAAGAGAAACACACTATGATGAACACAACACAAAGAGACCAATAACTGTGAAAGCAATACGGGGATAGGTTATGCATTAACCAGCGTTGACGGCCGTTGGGTTGAGATTGTCCGTGCAGATGATAATCGCGGACGGTTTCGTATTCATAAGTTTAATGTGGTTCATGCCGACGCGTTGCGCCTGACAGTCGACAAAGTGCATGCCGGCGGCAAAAGCGCGCGGATTTTTGAGATTCGCGCGTATGGCATTGAAAATGTTGAATAAAATAGATTAATACAGGACTATGCCAAGTAATTCTAATGTTGATTGATATCGCTGCAATATTTTTGTATAATTATGATATTGAAAAGTTTTATAAGAAATACAGAATAAAATTATAGATAAAAATAGATAAATAGGTGACTGTCCCTATTTATTCGTACTAGTGCCTGTCTCTATTCAGTTTAGAAAGAAGGAACAACAAATGGCTACTCTTGCACAAAAATACTCCGCGCTTAAAAAAGCCGTAGGTGGTAACCGTGAAATAATGGGTTACGAAGAAACCTTCGGTATGCCGCAGGAAGAACAGTCACACGTAACGATGCCGAATAAGTATATACGCCGTATACTGGCTGAAATCGAGTTTGCGATCAGGCTTTCCGGTGTAAATGACGGCACATTCGACACCGATATCGGAACTGCTCTCGATTATCTCGAACAGGCGATGGTCGAAGAAGGTGTCTTAACAAAGACCGCATGCATCGAAGCGGAAAAAATGATTCTCAGCCTCGCGGACGCCGCAAAAGAATACAAGCTGATTCTGGCCGGCCACGCGCATATCGACATGAACTGGATGTGGAGCTGGCACGAAACCGTTGCCGCGACGCTTGCCACCTTCCGAACCATGCTCGATATCATGGACGAATACCCCGACTTCTGCTTTTCACAGTCTCAGGCTTCGGTCTACAAGATTGTCGAGGACTTCGAACCCGAGATGATGCAGCGCATAAAGGCGCGCATAAATGAGGGACGCTGGGAAATAACCGCTTCCGCATGGGTTGAAACCGATAAGAATATGCCCAACACCGAGTCCATGATCCGGCATATCCAATACACTAAGAATTATCTTCGCGACAGTTGGGATATCAATCCCGATTCGCTTGAAGTAGACTTTTCACCCGATACATTCGGCCACAGCGCAAATCTGCCGGAAATCAACAATTTCGGCGGCGTGAAATATTACTATCACTGCCGCGCTCTGGACGGCAATCAGGCGCTCTACCGCTGGAAGGGCCAGTCCGGTAAAGAAGTGCTCGTTTACCGTGAGCAGTATTGGTACAACAGCGCGATAACTCCCAAAATCGGAGCGGGTATTATCGATATCTCAAAACGCTGCGCGGGTTTCAAAACGGGACTTGTCGTCTACGGAGTCGGCGACCATGGCGGTGGACCGACAAGGAGAGACGTTGAACGCGCGCTCGAGATGATGCAGTGGCCCATCTATCCGAGAATCAAGTTCGGCACTTTCCACGAATTTTTCCGTGAAGCTGAGTCAGTCCGCGATAAGCTGCCGCTTGTCGAAAAAGAGCTGAACTTTTCCTTCAGCGGCTGCTATACAACGCAGAGCCGTTTAAAAATGGGCAATCGCGCCTGCGAACGCGCGCTTGTCAATGCCGAAGCGATGGGCGCTTTCGCCGCGATGAAGGCGAATGCAAGCAATAGCAATTACCCGCTTGAAAAAGCCTGGCGCGACGTGCTGTTTACGCATTTCCACGACATACTGACCGGCTCGTGCGTACAGGACAGCCGCGAGCACGCGATGGGCCTGTTCTCAAATTCACTCGCTGTGGCACAGTCAAGGTATGCGTCGTCTATACTGAAACTTTCAGAGCAGATTAATACTTCTTCAATTGCTGCCGATCCCGATATTGCCTCTTCGCAGTCGGAAGGCGCGGGAGCGGGTTACGGCGTGGAGAATTTCGGAGGAATGCCCCGTTCCGAGAGAGGCCGCGGCAGGACACGCATATTCAATGTATTCAATCCGACAGGAGCAGAGAAGGGCGAGCCGGTTGAAATTACCGTCTGGGATTGGACGGGAGACATGCGCTTTGTCGATGTCACCGATGTCTCCGGCGATGCGGTCGAATTCCAGATACTCGACGGCGGGCTGCAGCAGTACTGGGATCATAAATACTTCCGCATCCTGGCGTATGTGCAGGTGCCGGCATTCGGATACACAACGGTTGTTCTCTCCGAAAAACCGATGCAGGGCGACTATCCGATTTATTATCAGGCCGAAGTCCGCACGCACCATCCGAATCAAAACTATGTGCTCGAAAACGAACACATACGCGCCGAATTCGATTACAGAACAGGTGAGATGATAGCACTGCGCGACGTTAAAACAGGTACCGAGTATCTGAAAGCCGGCGAAAGAGCCGGACTGCGACTTGTTGAAACCGAAGCGGCATCATCCAACGCCTGGAATATCGGCAATTATCTGCGCGTAAACAATATAGATCACGCGGTACGCCTACACAGCGAATCGAACGGCGGACTGCGCTGCGGTTTTGTTGCCGAATACAAGGTACTCGGCTCAACGGTCAAACTGCACTGCTCCCTCGAAAAAAACGCCCGCGCCATTACCTTTCTTGCCGATGTTGATTGGAATGAAGTCGGCGGAACTGTCATTCCTGTGCTGACCTATGAAGTTCCTCTTGCCGTCCCACCCGAGTATTATATGTACGACATACCGGCCGGCGTCATCGAGAGAAAACCCCTGGAACTCGATGTTCCCGCGCTGCAGTACGCGATGGCGGTCCACCCAAACGAAACCACTTCGGTGGCCATCGTCACCGAAAGCAAGTACGGTTATCGCGGCACGGGCGATGGCAGACTGATTGCAACCTTTATCAACACGGCCACCAGCCCCGATCCGTATCCGGAACGCGGCATTCATAAAATCAACTTTGCCGTCGGCCTTTTCCCGCACTGCGCCTGGCTCATGGAACAGGCCGCGACTTCGATTAACAACCGGCTCACCTACCAGCCGACAAACTCCCATCAGGGAACGCTGCCGCCGTCAGGCGCCTTCTTTGGGTTCGAGAGCGAGGGTGTGGTGATTTCCGCCGTATCAGGCGAAGGCCGCAATGTAACGGTCCGCCTATATAACGTCACAAAGCGGGAAAGCAAATGTACCCTGACCTTTGCCGAAACGATCGCATCCGCGTGTTTCACCGATGTCATGGGGTGCAATATCGGTGGCGAGATAATAATCAGTGACGGCAAAGCCGTGTTCGCTGCGGCTCCGTGCGCCGTAATGAATATTACACTGAGCTTCTGCTCATAAAACGCAGTGACAATACAGAGACAGGTCATACATTAACCATCGTTGACGGCCATTGGATTGAGATTGTCAGTGAAGATGATAATCGCAGACGGTCTCGGATTCATAGGTTTAATGCGGGCCAATTTGCCACCGTCTCATGCCAAGCCGCAATGTTTTCTGGCGGAATCCCGGCCGGCCAGTGACTGTAGTCGTCGGCGATCATGCCGCCGAGTCCGGCTCCGGTCGCCTCCAGCAGGTGCGCCGACTCGCAGCGAACCTTTTCAGTCGTGGCATATGGCAGGCAGGTCTGGATGTCGGGCATGATGGACAACGTCAACCGGCCGCGGCAGGCGGCCATGATCTTCTCCAGCCCCATGCAGTCGGACTGCTGAATCTGAAGGATGTCCAGGCCTATGTCGTATAGGTCAGGCATAATCTCCAGAATGTGGCCACAGGAATGCAGGAAGGTGGCGATCCCCAGTTCGCGGCACAGCTCGAACAGGCGCGCATAGCGCGGCCGGAAGAACTCACGCCAGAGCGCGGGGGAGATCATCAAGCCGTTCTGCAACCCCCAGTCATCCTGGAAGTAAACACAGTCGACGCCGCTGCCCGCCAGCCGCCCCAGCTCCGCCAAGTGGAACTCGATGATGCGGTCGGCCACCGCCCCCATCTCGTCCGGATATTCGTAGAGCCAGACCATGGCGTCTTCCATGGGGCAGAGGAAATGGATCTGCTCCCAGATAATCGAGCCAAGGACGACCATCGTCCAGGAGTCACGCGCGGCGGCGATCCGCTCCAGCACGCCGTCCCAGCGCTCCGACCGAAGCGGATCAGGGAAGAGATGGGCGGCCAGTTCGGCGATCGTCGTCACCGGATAGGTCCGGTCGCCATGCACCATGCCGTCGCGCGGGATATTGACCACGCCCCACTCGTCGAGAAACCCACCCTTCGGGCGGTTCGTCCGCGTGTTCGGCAGACTGATCCAACTCACGTCACCGTAGAGGGTTGGCACCCGGTCGGAGGGCTGATGTCGGACGGCGTTGCGTATACGTTCTTTTGAGTTCATGCGGCATTGCTCCCTTTTATGAGCGGTATAGATTTCTCGCTTAGCAATTCGCTGCCGCCGTGCCCGAGTCCCGTTTCACCAGGACCCGGGCGGGGTTGCGTCAGGGCGCCATGGTGGCCATTCCCCACAGTTTGGGCTCCGGCATGATTTCGCCGGGGACGTCGTTGACCAGGCCGGTGGCCTTGTTGGCCCAATACATGCGCAGCGCCCGGTTCGTGCCGGTGGCGTCGGAGAAGATCACGCCGAGATCGAGCTTGTAGCTCTTGCCCGGCTGCGGGTCGAAGCCCAGGGTCTTCAGCGGCATGGCGGCCTCAACGGTGTAGCCGTTGCCGCGGCGGTTGATGGTCACTGTGGCATCGGTGAGCACCTGCACATCCTCCACCGTGTAATTACGCCAGGGGCAGGTGAAGGTCTGCGGGTGTTTCACGCCGGCCGTCTTCCAGCGGTAGAGCACCACCGCCGGCTTGCCGTCCAGCACCGAGATAAGCAGACGCAGATCGCCCGGCACGGCCTCCCCGCGCTTGGCGGCGCCGTCGGGATTCGTCCCAAGCTGCAGGTCCACCGAGTCGCCGGTGACGAAGAGCTGGGTGACATCCTTGCCGCCGTTGACCATCGGGTTGGCGTCGCCATTCACGTCGTAGGCCAGGTAGAGACTGGTGCCATCAGTAGCCACGGCGCCGCGGGCGCTGGAGTTGCCGGCGCTCCAGGACACAATTGATTCTTTAGCGTATTTATCCAGCTTACCGTCGAGTTTTGCCGGCGTCGCGATGCGGGAGATGGTCAGCACATTTGCCACTGCCTTCGCCGCCGCCCGTTCCTTTTGCAGCTTCTCCGCGGCAACCAGATCCTTGCCTGTAATTTTAACAGTTGCGGTCGGGATAGTCTGTAACTTGTCAAAGCCGTTAAGCTTAATCAGGTTGTAATTGCCACCGCCGGCAATGAGGTAATATTCATTCGTAGCCTTAGCCTTAAAGAAGTAACCACCAAACCATTCACCACCCATTGTTACGCCACCGAGTGGGGAGCCGGCCCTTGGGTCGTTGGGCCAGGCGTCAGGGCCAATGCGGCAATCCTGAAAGACATTCCCCAGTAGTAACCCGTCAGTAGTCATGATGTAAAGCCGGCCCATGTTGGATCCCATGGCGAATGCTTTGCCCACTGGCGTCTCCGCCGTGCCGATGCAACTAAGAGTGCCGTAGAGGCGGTCGTCACGGTCAGGGATAGGCGCGAGGTGCGAGCCGTGCACGTCATTGAACATGTCCGGCCCGTAACTCCAGAGCGTGGTGCCGTCGTCAGCCAGGCAGGTGATTGGCGTGCCGACGATTACCTTGCCGCCGCCGGCACAGTAGATCTTGACCGGGTGTTCGCCGGCCTTGCCAACCGTGCGAAGTTGCGCCAAGTCCCAAGTAGGCACACCGGCAGTGGTCCAACCCTTGAGCGGCACAGTATTCACCTCCGGGGCGGCGGTGTAGATGTTAAACTTATCGTCCAGCCAATAGCCGCCCCAGTAGCCGAGTCCCAGGGTCGCGGTGGTGGTCTGGCACTCCTCGGCCTGCATCTGGCCGTCGTCATTGAGATCGCTCCAGACAAAACTAAAACTGATATTCTTGTTGGCGTCTTTTGGCGGGGTCAGCGGCAGTTTGCGCTTCTCACCCCAATGATCCTGGACAGCGCCTTCAGCGGTCAGCCGAACTCCTGATCCCATTTCCGCGACCTTAACCAGGGCGTCACCACGGCGCTGATAGAGCTCACCGCGCTTGCTCATGATATACTCACGGCCGTTGATCTTCAGCAGTTCACCGTTAATGTTGTCATCGATGAGGTTCGCGATTACCGTGGCCTTGTTCGTTGCATAGTCGAGTTTGAACTCGCAGCCGTTGCCGAAAACCCGCGTCTTGTCGTCCGGATCAACACAGGCGCCCATACCACCATAGGTGGTGGGACCGATGAAGTCGGTCACTAAATTACCATCGGCACCCCATACGCTGAAGCGCTTGGGGTACATCGTCTCTTCAGCCACCCAGAGTCGGCCTTTCGGATCGATGGCGATACCATTAGGGTTGCGCATGCCCCCGGCTACCCATTTTCCTGGCAACGGCCGGCCACCGGCCACGCCGACGACATGGTCGAAGACGCCAACAGCGGTGAAGACCTTCACCTGTTGCGGACCGCGGTCGGCAACATAGATTCTACCCTGGGCGTCCAGCGCCAGCCCCATTGGCTTTTCAAGGTTGGAAGTAATCAACGGCGTCACCTTGCCGTCCGCAATCTTTACCACGCTTTGCCCGGAGACGGCGAAGAGCGTACCGGCTTTGTCGTAGGCCAGGCCACCCGGCGCCGCCAGTTTCACTTCGCCCTGCGGCTGCATCGTCTCTTTATTGAAGAAACGCACCACATCCGGACCGACCAACGTCACCGCCAGCCGATCAGCAGAGACCGCCAGACCGCCTATCGTCGCCTTCTCCTCCGCAATGGTCACCTTCACCATCAACTGCGGCTCCGGCTGGGTGGCGAACGGCGCGTATTTCCCGTCGGTCAGCAGCAGGCGGCCAACGCTCGTATCATTGACACCCCATCCATGACCGCCGTTCATGCCGGCGTAGGCGTAGCGGTCATCAACAGCGACGGCGGCGATTCCCTGGAACTTGGACTCGCCCCATTTGCGCCGGCCGTTAAGGTCGGCGCCGACCAGCGCCCGGCCGCTTTCGCACCCGATTGCAGCAAGAAGCATCATATCTTTGCCCGCGGCCACGGCCACGTTGGGGTTGTGATCGCTCATCCAGCCGCCGGTCCCGTCGCCGGTCTCCCATGGCGGCACACCCGGCGAACCATATCCAACCTCATAGACAGGATCGATACCTGCGTGCAGCAGGCCGCGCATTGTGTATTTACCAGGCGGCATCAGTTTACCCTGGTCATCGGTACCGTCCCACAAATCGGTTTGCTTGCCCTTAGCGCGCGGAGCCATGCCGATAACGTTCTTCACGCGGTGTCCCTGAGCGTCGTCAACTACCAGTGTGGCAAACCCGTCGAAGGGCATGGTGTATTTCAGCTTCACCGGCCCCTGCGTCTTCTGCAAGTACTCGGTCGAGGCGGCGTATTGCACGACCGGCAGTTTCAGATTCCCCTTCGGCTCCAGCGTCACCGGCCCCCAGTCATTTATCGCCGTCCAGAAGAATTCTCGGCTGCTTTTGCCCGGCATCAGCAGGTCGGCGTAGCGGTGAATGGGGAAGGTACGGCCATCGGGTGGTCCCCATAGAAATTCCATACCCATGTTAAATGTATCGCCGGGGCCGTAACTCTTCGGGGCCTTGTATGGCTTGCCAGTGGCTTTGACAATGGCGCTCTGACCGGTGATGAGCTTCCACGGCAGCGCAATCTCCTGAGTATAACCCTTGCCGTCTTCGCCCATCATGAAGGCTTCCTGCGCCCCCACCTTGACCGCATCGCTGATGTATTGGAAGGCGTTGACGTCATTCTCCTTGTCGCGTCCGCCGGAGAAAACTCCGTATGAGATGTTCACCACCGAATGCTTGGCGGCGGTGGAGTACCAGCAGGTGACATCGCTGATCGCCATGTCGGTTTTCAGCCGCAACTGCAGGCAGTCGCTCTTCCAGCCGCTGCCAATGTCGAAATTGGAGTCGACCATATTATACATCGGCGTCGGGTCGCGCCAGATGATGGACAGGTAGAAATTCTCCTTGTCGTACATGGCGGCGACCTTGGTCGAGTAGTTGTTACGCGTCCTGAAGTTGGCGAAGACGTCGATCTGCCCGGACAGATCCCAGTCGTTCACCTTACCGTCAATGACGACTTTGCCAGGCGTCGGTACGGCGTGCAGCGCGTTGTTGTTCGTCTGCTGGGCTATTACCGGTATACATAGACCGGCGAAACAAAGCAGGACCAGAAAACCAATAATTTTTCTGTTAATGAATGATTTCATTAAAGTTTCTCCCTTTATTAACTATATTTTTAACACTACAATGTAGTGCCAATTACCAGTTATTGGATAACAAACAGGATGTTTGTTAATACTTTTACATCAATGCTGTTTCAATTATAAAACAATTCTGTTGTATCAGACAACTATATTATTACAAAGTTATTCTAATTTTGTAAAAAAATTGCATTAAATAATATTTTCTCTTATTTTTTTAATGCTGTAAATATATTTGTACTGAATAAAACTATATAATTGATCGCCACATTATCTTTATCAATACTTTTTTGTGTAATTATTCAGACTCGTCAGTTATAAGAAATTAAACTTAATTTGTTTAGCCGCAGCGCGGCGATATATTAACGACCCCAGCGTTCACATATTTGTAGAAAACAATTCATCATGAGATTTTCGACCCCAGAGTGGGTCGTATATAATTACCGACAATCTGCTATGTTATATGCGACCCACTCTGTGGTCGAATAACTTTTAAAGACTTTTTCTACAAATATTTGACCCCTGGGGTCACGAGGAAAATAAAAGATATATTTTAACAGCCTCTTGCAAAACCTTGCGACACCCGATGGGACAGACACTCTCATGGCTTCGCCACTCGGTGTCAGTCCCTGATTTATACTCAAAACTTCAATTTGAAACAATAAAAAATCAGGTTTTGCAAGAACCTATTAAATAAGTCTGACGAAACTGAGTAGTTATTTTTTATTTTTTTGCAATTATATTGACAACTATCCGTGATACAACTATAATAAGTCAGTTGCATCATTAATTTATAACATCGCCTGTCAAAGGTTAATATAAAATTGTAATGAAAAATTCAAAACAACATCATTATATAAGAATCTCCAACATTATGCGTGATTATATTGAACGCGGTGATTGGTATCCTCACATGATGCTTCCGGGTCGTCGCGCCCTGGCACAAACGTTTAAGGTGGCCATAAATACCATTGAGCGTGCAGTGACCTTATTAGTGACAGAAGGTCTGTTGCAGACAGATGACCGGCGTGGAACATTTGTCGCCGATCGAACTACCCCTGGTGACCTGCCGTCCTCACTCCAGCCTTCCCCGGTGCGGGATCATACACGGCCTGCCACTGTCGGAATTCTGTCTACGCTGTGGTCAGTTGCCGATGCAACAACTTTCGAAACACAATGGGTGTATCATCTGCTGCGCGGTTGTGAACAAACCCTGGCCGAGTATTCCGAGGTGACGCATCGCTTTGTCAATCGTGTGCCGGACGGAAGTCGGCAAATGTTGACTATGGAGCAAGCGGTAGAGTTGCTGTTATCAGAACCTGTTGATGGCATAATTCTGCTGAATGAAACAGAAATTACCCCGCTGCTTGCCCGCGTTGACCCCACCCGTGTCCCGATTATTGTCGTCAACATGACACCGCTGGGTCTTACGATGCATGAAGTGACCGCTGACGATGTAGCCGCCGGTTATCTGGCGGTACAGCATCTACTTTTACGCGGCTATCGTCGCATCACGACATTTTTCCCGTTTTCCGGCGATTGGGTACGTGCGCGCCTGGCGGGCATTACCGAGGCGATGCGCCGGACCCAGGTGACGGATTGTTCGATGACAGAATTTATACCAGCTACAAATGTAGAACCGACACATATAAACCAGGCCGCCGTCGGCTATGCGCATGGACATGCGTTGCTGGCCACGGTGGCACCCGGAGAGGCCATCATCGCTGCCAATGATTGGATTTCTGATGGTATCCTGTGCGCCGCAAATGAACTGGGTCGCGTTCCCGGGCAAGATTTCGGCCTGATTAGCTTTGACGACTATCCAATTTCGCGATTAAAGGGATTAACCAGCCTGCATCCTCCGTTGGAAGCGATGGGCCGCGAAGCGGCACGGATGATGGCACGGGCGCTGCAGGGTGACGCGATTCCACTGCATGTATCTCTGGCTGCGTATGTCATGGCAAGATCCTCGACTTTGCGTGCAAGCGCAAGGGAGGATGCCACATAACCTATTGACAACCGGTTAAATTTGGGTGTAATAAGCGTTAAGATACACATATATATATGTATCGAAATAATCTTTAAAGGAGGACTATATGTCTACACAAAACACAAAACGAGGGTTCACCCTCATCGAATTGCTGGTCGTGATTGCCATTATTGCAATCCTCGCCGCAATTCTGTTCCCGGTGTTTGCCCGGGCGCGAGAAAAAGCAAGACAAACTACCTGTACCAGCAACCAGCGCCAGATTATGGCATCAGTTCAAATGTATGTCCAGGACCATGAAGAAACTTTGCCTGCTAAAAATTCAGTTTGGCAGGATATTAAGGTTGACCCGGGTGTGTTGATTTGTCCAACGAAAGGAAAAAATACCACTAATGGATATGTATACAACAATAAGTATTCTGAAGTGGCTCTCGGGGTAATCAACTCGCCTGACAAGGCACTCATTACGGCAGATGGACAGCGTGCGGTGCCTGTCGCAAACGTATTCTATAGCACCGATGATCTGGATAATCTCCATAGTAATAAATTGATTGGTGCATATATAGATGGGCATGTGCAACTTGTCAATAAATCTGATATCCCGGCTGGAGAATTTTTCGCCCCTGTCATAAAACCGACAGCTGTGATTGCTACCTCAGCTTATAGTACCGCACCGGCTATGAATACGATTAACGCCACGGGTTTGTCGGCTGACATTACGACAGGAAGTGAGATTCCTACCCCATGGCCGACGCACGATGGATCAGGAAATGCAAGCGCGTGGTCATGCAATGGTACATCTATCGGCAATTCTATCACCTTTGATTTAGGGGGATTATATAATAATATTGGTGGATTTCATCTCTGGAACAATAATTCATATCTTGATCGAAACTTGAAAACGGTTACCATCACGACGTCGATGGATAATACGTCATTCGTCGCGGCTCCCGCCTTATCACCATCTGATCTGATCGCATCGCCTATCAATAACACTTACAGAGGTGAGGACTATAACTTTGCTTCACTTGTGACCGCCAGATACATCAGATTTACCATCGTAACGACTTATGTTTCTCCTGGGAATTATGCTGGTTTGTGCGAAATCCGATTTATCAAACAAAGTGGATTTACACCATAAATAGGAATACCTGCAAAATTCAGTTTTTTATTTACTTTTAATTAATAAGAGCATGATTCCTCAAAACAGAAAGGAAACATGCTCTTATCGAAAAAATTAACCTTACAGGAGAAATGACCATGAACCAAAATCCCACCACACCTTCACAAACCATCACTCTCGACGGCTTGGTTGGATGGCACCGTGGACTGCTCAGGAGACACGTATCGACAGTCATGGGTAGATGGCTTGGAATCCTCGGCTTGGCAATGGTTTTCGCCGCACCACTCACGGGGGCGGCCGGTGAGATCAGCATCCGGAGCGGCGACAGTATCGCCTTCCTCGGCGACTCTATCACAGCGGGCGGCTGGGAGCATCCCTATGGCTATGTGCGCCTCGTCTTGCTGGCGCTGGAGCAAGAGGGGGTGAAAGCCACCCCGATTCCGGCCGGAGTGTCCGGTGACACCTCGGAACGCATGCTCAAACGCCTCGACGGCGTCCTGGCCACGAAGCCCACCTGGCTGACCTTGAGTTGCGGCTTCAATGACGTCTCTCCATACTGCGCCTGGAATGTAGGGTTCGAAGACTTTACGAAGAATGTGACCGCCATTCTCGACAAGTCGCAGGCCGCCGGCGTCAAGGTGATCATCCTCACGCCAACGCTGTACAGGGATACCGATCCGGACAACGAGACCAACCAGAAGGCTGCCCCCTACGTGGAGTTCCTCCGGCAAACAGCCAGAGAACGCAAGCTGCCTCTCGCCGACATCAACACCGCGCACCGCGCGGAAATCGCGCGGCTCAAGAGCGAAAACTCCCCTTGGAAATCCTTGTTGTACGACGGCATCCACATGGGTCCGCAAGGCGACCAGATGATGGCCGCCTGCGTTCTGAAAACCCTGGGGCTCACCGACGAGCAGATCGCCAAGGCCAAGGAGACATGGCGGAACAATGTGCCGATTGCGGCGATAAATGCATCACTGCTTGCCCGTCATCCGCCATTAAAAAAGATATCATTAGTCTATATCTTGAAGGCTGCAAATACAGTTTCAACAAAATTGACAGAAAAGCATGCGATTGGGTGAAGAAGTTCGCCATCATGGGTGACAGCGGATTCAAATATCTGGGTTCCACATTAGATATTCTGGCACCGGCAGAAATAACCCCGGAAAACCTGCAGAACGCCATGCGGCAGCACGACCCGATAAAACGATATCGGCCGGTGGTGGCAGAACCATGTGTAATAGAATGCCCAATAGCGAGAATGTGATGGGTAGGTGATTAGGGATGATGAGATGAGGTGATAATTGGCAGGGGAGCTTAAAATACAAGTTCCCCGCACCTGCTTTAACTGGTGCAAGGAACAAAGTTCTTACTTTTGTAAAGTGTGGTAGGGCGTATATTACGGAATCCAGAACTTTGAGTGGTGTTTTTTGATTAAGGATGGCAGAAGGAAAAGTGGTTGATTGATTGTGATGTTATTTGATTCCTGTAGGCTACCTTATTATCGACATATTTGATTTTCATTTGATAAACTACACGTGGATTGGTAAATCACTCATAAATTTGAGTATTCGTAATACCAAGGAGACATATGCAGTATTTTTGTGTAAATTGCGGTTCAAATCCAGGATTTTTGCCATGTTATGGTGAGCTGGTATGAAAACCAACAAGAAGAAACTATTATTGCACTTCGGCAAACAATCGGTAATATTATTTGTAAGAATAATAATAAAATTATTATTGATATAGAAAAAGACACTCAGAAGATTTTTTACAAGTTATGAAAAGATGATATTGTAACCAGATATGTAATTAGCGTATGTTGTATGATATATAGCATACGCTTTTTTTTGCGATATTTATCATGGTTATTAGTAATAAATTTAAACAACATGTTTTCACAAACAAAGCCAAAATTTGTACAAAATTCTGCAATTTTGCGGTTTTGGGGACAGCGCTTGGGGACATTTTTGGGGACGTTAACTGTTTTAGCAGGCAATAAATTGCATAATTAAGCATCGTTAAACGTGGTAATGTGAGAAGAAAACAACAAAAAAATGGAGCCTCCTATCAGATTCGAACTGATGACCTGCTGATTACAAGTCAGCTGCTCTGGCCAACTGAGCTAAGGAGGCACCGGCGTTATATTAGCATTTGTGCATTTAGCTGGTCAAGAGGGATAGGGGAGAATATTGATTTTTTAGGTATTTATTATTGAATTCTGGTTCTTTTATTCATATTTTGGATTCTGTTTTATATTGACTTGAAATCCTATATCTGGTTAAATATATAAAAATTAAACGTTTAAGGGGCAGCTTATGAAACCTAAGTATGTGGCTATTTTTCATGCTAATTTAAATTATGCATTTTTAACGCCGGATAAATATGAACGCACTATTCGCGCTTCTTATGAAGTTATTTTTGATTCTTTTGCCAAGTATCCTGACCAGCGATACGTTTTTGAGGCGTCTGGATATACAATTGATAAGATGGCGGAGTTAACGCCGGATGTGCTGACAAAACTGAATAAGGCTATTAAGGCCGGACAATGCGAATTTATGGGTGCTCCGTATTCTCACCCGATTATGGCTAATATTCCTGAAGAAGATGGCTACTGGTCATGCGAATTTGCTATGCGTACCTATGAGAAGCATTTGGGGTTTCGTCCGGTTAGTTTCTGGAACCCGGAATGCACTTGGACCCAGCATGTTCCACGGGCATTCGCGAAGGCTGGCGTGAAATATCTGACGCTGGATTTTGAATCATACATGAACTCTACAGATAAAGATTACGCATGGGTGGAGCATAACCGCACTCGCGATATTTATTGGGGCGGGCATCTGCCGTGGTATCCGCTGGACCCGAATTGCAAGGCACTGCATCACCCGTTCCGCAATGTGGTGCCCGGTATGGATGGCATGTGCCGCAGTGACAGGCTGGTAGGCAAGTATATAGGCTATTTCCTCGGTAAGACTTCTTTGGATGATTATTTGGATAACGTTAAAAAGTGGACTGGTCATGGCAAGAAGGGCGCGACGATTATTATCGCTGATGATGCCGAATATTGCGGTACCACCGGTTATTATTATGTGAAATATTATCGCGATTACGAGAAATGTTTCCTGGTTGACCCGGATGCCGGTAATAAATTGGATAAGCTGATTGAAGGAATTAAGAAGTTTGGGCAATTGGTAACTTTTGAAGAGGCTTGCAAGGAAGAAGCCGTGGAAGAACCGTTCTTTGTTGAGGACGGTTACGCCTGGCACCGCACTTATGCGGAAGTATGGGGCGGTACACCGGAAGCGCAGGCTTGGGAACCAATTCTGGCTGGCCTTCGCAAAGAATACAAGGCTAAAGTGCAGCCATTCGCAGAAAGCAACAAATACCCTGAATTGAAAAAACTGGCGGAAAGATTCTGGTACCATCTTACAAACAGCGCGAACAGCGATGGCAGATGGCCGGCACCACCGGCAAAAACTTGTCCGTTTAACCGGAATTGGGTTCTTGATGAAATAAAGGCCACCAAGACGATTCTGGCTGAAATGAAGAAGATTGTGAAAGGCTTGCCGAAAATAAAGACACCGAAATATAAAGAAGACCCCAATGCGGAATCAAGCTACAACCTGCATTTTACCGATAAGCAAATGCAGACTCCAACAGATATTAAAAACCTGAATAATTATGAAATTACCCATGCGATTTATTACTATAACGCCATGGTTGATAGCGGAGTGGAAGAAAAGATCGCCAAGGGTAAAATCATGCTCACTGAAATATTTGATGAACTTGACCGTCGCGGCATGAAGGGAATTCGACACTGGGCGGCGGTTAAGTGAATTGAGAATTGAGAATTTTCGCAAATGGCAAATGGCAAATTATTGAAAAGCCGTGAATATCTTGCGATATTCACGGCTTTTATGTATAAACTATATTGAAATATTACTTAGTTCCAAATCCCAGGTTGTCTATCCAGATATCTTTGCTGTGATTGCTCTGGCATATAAGGCGTAATGTTTTAGGCATAGCCCAGTTGCCTGTAAGAGTGTTTACGGTATAAGTTTTATCGCCATACTTCAGGTTAGCCTTGCCGCTAGCGATAGTGAGTTTAACTGGTTTCCAGAAGTTTGCATAAGCGGCACAGTCGGCTGCTGCAACTGGATCTACAGATGTTGCGGCACCCAGCCATGGTCCATTGAAATCCAGCCATTCGCCACCTCCACTATTATAACTATAGCGATTAAATTTTATAATATCTGCATTGTTTGTATCAACCACGGTAATAATAGCATTGCCGATACCACCGGTTGGTATGCGCAAGTCGCATGATAGAGTCCATGAGTTTACCGGTACCAAACGAGCACCAAGGTCGCGGTAAGCCCAACCATTGATGCTATCACCGCTGAATGCCAGGTGCAAACAAGGTGGTGGCTGACCGCCGGAGATGTCCATACTTATGCGAAATGTATCAGCGGCAGGGGTAATTGACTTTGTCCAACCATTTGGAAATGGAAGAAGATCTTTGTCGACATCAGGGTCCAATAAAATAGTATCTGATCTGATTTCTGAATGTCCATCAATAAACCCAATGATTGCAGATGCATTAGAGTGTCGCAAATCAACATCGTTGTATGTGCTTAAGATACCATTCACCCCTTTACTATCTGCTGTCGCAAGGCATTTTGATGGATTCGCTAAATCTCCGAGTGAACGTTCGCTCATGAATATAATGAGATATGAGTAATTTAATAAAACCTTAATGAAGGAATATAAAATAATATATGACTCTCATATAAGGAACTTCGACAGTTTCAATAACTGTATGCTGCTTAATGAAACTGTCGAAGAGATTTTAAATTATACGAAGTTTATGGCAGTGTATGGCCGCAATAGGCGCAGAATGCCCATCCGCGGGAGATAGTCTTGCCGCAATATGCGCATTTAGGATTTTGTATAACAGTGTCCATGCCAAATTTAAGGTTGTCCATGTAGATATGCTGGGTACCATAGGCGCGCATATAAATATGAAGTCGTTTTGGTGAAGCCCATGAACAGGTGGTATCCGCTAATGGCAGCACCATTACCCTACCGGCATATTCACAGAGAACTTTTCCTGCATAAACAGTAAATTTGAATGGCTGCCAACTATTGGCGGTGGTATACATTGATACGACATCGGTACCGTCGATGGTAAACCATGGCGGGGTGGGATTAGTATAGCCTGCACCGCGATTGAAGCTGATGATATTTTTTGTACCATCATCGACATAAAATGCGAAGTTGGCCTCGCTGCCGACACCTTGCGCTAAAGCCGGCTGGACGAATTTAATTGAACCGGATAATTGCCATTGGCGTACGCCGGTGTTGTTGCTCAGGTCCCGATAGGTATCTCCCTGACCATAGGTGGCTGAATAAAAGTCCAGGCTTGGCGATGGCTGTCCTTCGGCACCGGACATGGAAATTTTATAATCGGTAGCATCAACTGCTGCCGGTGTGCGGTTGCAGGTTCGTGTCCAGCCATTCAATCCATCCAGCAAGGTTTGACCGCTTACCAGTCCAGTCATTAAATCTGTTGTAGGCGTGGCAAATGCGCCGCAATTATCGGATTTTACAGTGTTGACGTGGCCATCCAGATAGGCGGCAACCATTGAACCGCTATGGCGAAAATCGACGTCAGACTGTATAGTCAGCAAGTTATTGTCGCCAACGCCGTCGGCAATGGCCAAGGTATCTGCAGGGGATGCGAAATCACCCAGCGATTGACCGGCTATATAACTATTGTAACCATAACCATTGGGGGTTGATTTCCCTTTTGTCGGGCAAACCAACACACCGGAATCAAGGCTGGTTCCGGTCCATACTGATGTAGTGGAAGGCAAGGTTTCATCGTGATCCTGCACATACATCTGCATCGTTGCCGCAATCTGTCGTTGATTGCTGGTACAGGTAGTCTGTCGTGCTTTTTCTCTCGCGCGGGCAAATACAGGGAACAAAATGGCGGCGAGGATTGCTATAATGGCAATTACTACCAACAGTTCGATAAGGGTAAACCCTTTACGTGATTTATTGGTTTGCATATTAACCTCCTTTAATTTTTCGAGATGCTAAATGCTATATCGATTTAACTAAAATTATATTTTTTTAAGGAGAATTTGTCAATGAGATAATTGGGAAATTTATGAAATAATTGACAATTGTCAATTGACAATTGTCAATTGTCCATTGCCAGCGGCAAGTTCATCGGCGAAGGCTTGCAGCGCAAACTTCATGTGCCTTTATTGCATCGTTGCAATTAGCACTGCTAACAATAGCAAATACTGGCAAAGTGGAACTATTGTACTAAAAAAAAGTAGATTTCCCTAATCATAGCTGCCTCTTTTTATTTCAAAAGTAAATAAAAAACTTCGAAACTTCTACAACTTTTCTCAAAATCCATTGTCATAATATCCATTGGGTACGTACCCTAAAATAGTCAATCTGTTGATTAACTGCGCCTACAGTCCTTAATCTGTCGATGTCGCGTTCCCGAAAAGCTGAAACAAGGCACATGAATCATATATTCTAAGGAGACACCTCGATGATCATACGACCACGTAATATTTATACGCTTTTCACACTAACAACCATGTTTATGGTGATATTAATACTGTGTATACCGGCTCATGCCAACTTTTTTGACCGCCCACAGCACTTTGAAGTGCTTAAATTAGACAAAGACGGAACGAAGGGTTGGAATACGACGCTGACGAAAACTGCGCAGACCGGTGCCATATTTTATCAAGGTCAGCCGATGGATGTAGAGATTACCTTCGCTAATACCGGCAAAGCAGACCTGACAGGTGCCTTCGCGCTGGAAGTTCAGCAGATCGGTCTGGACGTAATACCCGGCGGCACCGGACAAGCGTCGTTGACTGCCTATATTCGCCTGCTGGGCGCACCCGAGAAGGTAACGTTGCCAATAGCCGCGCTGAAACCTGGCGCTACTACATTACCGCTCACGCTGACGGCGTCACGCAACGGCGTCTACGCTCTGATAGTGGACAGCGGACCATTGGGACGGCAGATTGCCGGCACCGTCATGCGCAGCTTCGCCCACCCCGACACACCCGTGAGAAACTCTCCGGTGCTGATGTGCGTGCAGGATTGGCGGGCTATCCCGGCGTTTTCCCGCATGGGTATTCGTTGGCTGCGCACTGACTCGAACCCGAACTGGTACCAGGCACAGGACAAACTGAATAAGCCTTTTGATTGGAGCCGGTGCGATGCTGACATGAAAATCGCCGAAGACTACCACATGGCAATCGTTTCTAATTTCTACGGGTCTCCGTTGGAAACCATCCCGCCGGAATGCGAAAAAGCCTATAACCGCATTCACGCTCCACAATATGACGAACAATTCGGCAAGTGGGTATATGAGTGCATCAAACGCTATAACCGCAACGGTGAAGGCCCATTGCAGATTATCGACTGGCAAAATGAACCTTGGGAAGGCGGCGGCATCAGCGGATGGAAATCCGACGCCAAACGCTATCAAGATACCTATAAGATCATCTACGAGCAGGCAAAGAAAGCGTCGCCCAACGACCCGGTCACTGGAAAGCCGCACATCATGATTGGCGGCGCGTCGAGCATTATGAACACTATGGACAAATTCTTCGGCAACGGTACCGACCCATGGCTGCAATACTTCGACATCCTGACCGACCATTATGTCCTGCCCTCCTGCTGTTTCGGTCCGCAATGGGGCAAGTCGCACGGCAATCTGCCCAGCATCGAATCCGAGACCTGGCTGGGTCACTCGGAGAACGCCGAAGCCACCGTCATCGCCCAGTTCATGGCGGCCGGGCAGTGGAAGGTGACACCAAACCACAACGAATATATGACATGGAATCATGGCATGCCCTGGCAACCGACCCCTGTAGCCAGCGGACTTTCTGCCGCACTTCATTTCATCGGTGAAAGATCATTCGAGCGTGTAGTCTTCACTGATAGATTACCGTGGGTCTTTCAATTCGGTAAAGGCAAGGACGCTACCTTCATGCTCACCGGCAACGGAAAGGGTACGGAAACGGATTTTGATCCGATGTATAAGCAGATTACCGTCGACGGTTTCTTTGTCATCCCGAATAAGGACAAGAAGCTGCTGGCATTCGATGTCTTTGGCAACCCTATTGCCACGGTAAAAGGTAAACTGACGCTGCCGTTAAACAAAGAAGTGGTCTGGCTGCAAATTCCCGGCAAGGATGCTGCTGAAGTCGAGAAGCGTCTGGCCAAAGGCATTATGACCGGTGTAACACCTGTGGAACTGTTGCTCAATGACTTCATCGCACCGTTGCAGGCAGGTATGCCCTTGCCAATAACCATTCATAACGTATTAACCATGCCGGTGAAAGGCGTTGTAACGATTAAGACAGCAGATGGTCTGACGCTTGCCAAGGATAGTTATCCGGTGTCGCTTAAGCCGGGCGAACGAATCATTATCCCCGCGCTCCTTGGAAGCTGTACCCCTAATGAAGGCAACGGCTACCGTGTCGCGGTAAGTTTTGATAGTCTGCAGGGCAAGGCGGCATGCAACGAAGTCGTGCATGTGGCATACGCTACTCGCGGCACGCCGACTATCGACGGCAAGTTGGACGATTGGCAAGACACTCTGCCCATCATCGTGGCTGGCGCGGCGCAAAAGCTGGATACTACTTTTGCCACCTGGTATATCCATAAACTTGATGAGCTGAAAACGGTAGATGGTGCCGGCGCGGTAGCTGAAGTCCGTACCAAATGGGACGACCAGAATTTCTACATCGCCGCCCGTGTGCGCACCCCAAAGTTTGAACCAATTATGCGACAATCCACGCGTAAGGATGATGATTTCTTCGGCACCGGAGTGCTGTCATATACATGGATTGGAAATCCATGGGATGGTAAGGTGATGCCTGCACTTGGCGACAGCCTGCAACTCGGTTTCGGCTTTGGTGTTGGCGACCCAACACTGACGCCGGTCCACCCGGTGCCGGCCGGCTTTGTCGCTACACCTGATACAGATTATGAGTATGCACTTTACGCCACAACGGACGGCGGCGCGGAATGTTGGCGGCAATATGTGCCTGGTATGCCGCGCATCCATGACCTGCCGCGATGCACAAAACCTATCGACCCGGCAATAGCCCCATTGGAACCCAAAGGCAGCAAAACAGTGGTGAAACGCGATGGCGACTTCACTATCTACGAATCAGCGATCCCTTGGTCAGAGTTAGCTAAGTTCACCCCAAAACCAGGTGCGCAATTCAACCTTGCCTTCCAATTCTATGCCCAGGGCATAAAACGGGGCGTCGGACGCAGTGCTACTAAAGACAACGGCCTTACCTTCCATCCATATTTTATGAAAGTACCCTCCAATACATTGCGATGGGGGTTGGGAGAATAAAATGTTTAGAAAAAGAAAGGTGACGATGCGCTACCTCTTCTTGATGGTATTTTTGACGTTGACAGTACTGCCGCTATGGGAACACACCCTGCGGTCGTCATCGTAAAGGGTACTGATGTCGATGCTATGGTGGCAGAAGCTCTTCAGCAAGTCGATGGATGGAAAAAACGGTAATTCGGGGATAGACTCAATACCGTTCAAAAGTCATTAAAATGGTATAATTATATCCGACCCCATCCGAGGTCGAAGCTGCATTGCTAATATGTGTATGAGGGTGAGAGCGTTGCTGGCTGGTAATGGAAATGTTTTTGTTATTTAAAATGTAATATTGTTTCATCAAGCTGCTATAGGTTTACATCCCACCAAATAATGGAATAACTCATACAGTTTATTAATAGGGAGAGTTGATATGTTTATTCGTCCTGTTGGCGCTACCGGCGAGGTTACCGGTTCTTCGTTTTTGATGGAGACTGGTCATCGCAGGTATTTGATTGACTGCGGTTTGTTCCAGGGCCATCATGATGATGATGGCAGGAATTTAAAGTTTGACTTTGAACCTGGCGATATTGACGCTGTTTTTCTTACCCATGCCCATCTTGACCATTGCGGTCGCTTGCCTTACCTTCACGTACAGGGATTTCGCGGCCCGGTTTATTCGACTTCATCGACTTGCGATCTTGCCAATTTTATATTGCTGGACAGTGCCAAGGTACAAGGCGAAGATTTTCGGCGTCGTCATCGGCGCGGCCAGCGCAGTGGGCAATTTGTAGAACAGCCATTGTATGATGAGCAGGATGTTTTGCATTTGATGCGATATTTTCAGTTGCAGCCTTATAATAAGGTTCTCGACCTTGGTTATGGCCTGGAAGCGGTATATCACCAGTCCGGGCATATATTGGGTTCCGCCAGCATCGAGTTTCGGCGCGGCGGGAAATCGGTGTTGTTCAGTGGCGACGTTGGCACCCCGGGCAGGAATGTAGTGCCCGACCCGACCCCGCCGCCGCCGGTAGACCTGGTATTTTGCGAATCAACCTATGGCGACAGAACCCACCGCAGCGAGGCAGAATCAGTTGCAGAACTGAAAGAATCGATAAACTGGGCGATTGGGAAGGGGGGTAACGTGATTATCCCGGCCTTTGCCATGGAACGCACCCAGGACATTTTGTTTCACCTGCGGACACTGCGCAAAAATGGCGAAATACCTTTGACCCCGGTATATTTGGATAGTCCGCTGGCCATCAATATAACCAAAGTTTATCAGCATCATTCGCAGGACCTTGACGATGCCACCCGGGCAGTTTTTGCACAGCATAAAGACCCGTTTAAATTTGATGGGTTGATCACCACCCAATCCACCGAGGAATCAAGGTCGATTAACGGAGTAAATGGCGCGATAATTATCGCCGGCGCCGGTATGTGCCAGGCCGGTCGGGTAGTTCATCACCTTAAATATAATTTATGGCGCGATAACTGTGCTGTAATATTCATCGGGTTCCAGGCACAGGGAACTCTGGGACGCAAGATAGTAGACGGCGCAACAACTGTTAATATTGACCATGAACCGATAATGGTAAAGGCGCGGATAAATACCATCAACGGATTCAGCGCCCACGCCGACCAGCCAGCACTGATGAATTGGCTGGCAACGACAAATCCCGGCAGAATAGTGCTGAACCACGGTGAACCCGCCGCCTCGCAAGTGCTGGCAGATAAACTGGCAGAATTAAAACGAACGGTAGAAGTAGCAAAACCCGGAAAAACATACCTGGTGGGCGATGAGTGAGAATTGACAATTGACAATTGACAATGGACAATGGACAATGGACAATGGACAATTAATGATTATGAGGATTGTCTCATTGGTGTCAATAGGCTTTTTATATTATCCACCCGTTTATTGATATAAAATAGAGTAAATAATTGTCAATTGTCAATCGTCAATTGTCAATTTCTTTGACGATATAACCCTGAATTCGGTATTATTTACTTGCCCGTGTAAAATAACTCTGCGGGCGGGAGAAATATATTATGGGTATGAATATAACTGAGAAGATTCTGGCTTCGCATGCCGGTTTAGATGAAGTACAACCCGGGCAGTTTGTCCGCTGCAAATTAGACTTTGTACTGGGCAATGACATTACTGCTCCAATTGCTATAAATGAATTTGAAAAGATGGGTGCTTGCTGCGTTTATGACAAAGCGCGCGTTGGCTTGATCCCCGATCATTCTGCGCCTAACAAAGATATTAAATCAGCGCAATTAACCCGCCAGATGCGCAACTTCGCAAAGACCCACGATATCGAAAACCATTTTGAAGTTGGCCGCATGGGTGTTGAACACGCGTTATTGCCCGAGCAGGGACTGGTAGTGCCCGGTGATTGTATCATCGGCGCAGACAGCCACACCTGTACTTATGGCGCGTTAGGCGCATTCTCTACCGGTGTTGGTTCAACCGACCTGGCAGCCGCGATGGCATTGGGCGAGACATGGTTTAGAGTGCCGGAAACAATGCGTTTTATCTTTAACGGCAAACGCCAGAGTTGGGTAGCCGGCAAAGACCTGATTTTATATACTATCGGCAAAATCGGTGTAGACGGCGCACGTTACCGCGCTATGGAGTTCTGCGGCGATACCATTAAATCATTGCCAATTGATGACCGTTTCTCAATGTGTAATATGGCTATCGAAGCCGGCGGCAAGAACGGCATTATCGCACCTGACGAAATCACCCGTGCGTATGTAGAAGGCAGGGCAAAACGTCCGTATAAATTCTATGCCAGCGACGCGGATGCGAAATATGTTGAAACATTTGAATGGGATTGCGCCAACATTGAACCGCAAATCGCCTTCCCGTTCCTGCCCAGCAATACCAAGACTATCAGCGAAGCTATCGCATTGAATGTTACCATTGACCAGTCTATCATCGGTTCCTGCACTAATGGTCATATCGATGACTTGCGCATTGCTGCCGCGATTTTGAAAGGCAGAAAGGTTCATCCTGATGTGCGCCTTATTGTACTGCCCACCACTCAGATTATCTGGAAGCAGGCAATGGACGAAGGTTTGTTCGAGATATTTATCGACTGTAACGCTGCTGTCAGCACACCGACCTGCGGGCCATGCCTTGGCGGTCACATGGGCGTACTGGCAGATGGCGAACGCGCGGTAGCTACTACCAACCGCAACTTCGTCGGCCGCATGGGTCATTCGAAGAGTGAAGTCTATCTGAGCAACCCGGCAATCGCCGCCGCATCCGCTGTATTGGGAAGATTAGCAAGTCCAGAAGAATTAGGCATGAAACCGTCAGACATCGACGAGTTTGTTGCGAAGATAAAATAATAATTAACATGGATGGGCAGGATAGGCAGGATGAATATAAAACGCCGCACTAATAATGTGCGGCGTTTCTTGTATAACATTAACTCTTCATTTCAAAATTCGCAATACCCTTCAACGATTTTTCCAGGCTGCCATTTTTCAGTTTCTTCATCGCGTCTGCGTTTCCCATTAAATACGCGTCCCAATACAGATCGCTGGCTGATTTGATGTATTGCTGATATTTTGCGTCTTCGCGGGTGGGGTCGCCAGCTTTGCGGCCGCTGAATATCATGTGATCGCCGCCGATGAAGGTTATCAGGTATTGGTCCACACCTTTTATATGGTCATAAGGAATACGGCGGTCTTCCGCTTTTGTACCTTTTCCAATATTGCTGGAATCTTTCGTTCCGGTCATGTGCATTACCGGTATTTTTACATTACCATAAACGTCATCCCACTGATCCTTGGTTCCTGTTACCGGTGAAGACATGGCAATGACTGCTTTAACGCGGTCATCTCCGAAGGATTTTCTGCCGGCAAGTTTTATTCCTGCCGCAGCAAGTGCGGTAAATGACCCGAAAGAATGCCCGGCAACTCCGATTTTTGATTCATCGATTCTTCCCCGTAATATTCCCTTAATTTCTCCACGATTTATTTTAAATAAAGTATCAATGGCGAATGTAATATCAAGCGGGCGATTAATGGCGTTTGTCGGGTTTACTGCGGCCTTATCCATTGCAGGTTTGATTTCCAGCAGCTTTTTTCCTTTCCAGACAGAAGTATCGCTGCCAATGTGGGTGAGATGAACAGATATGTAACCGCGTGATGCCCATTCTTTGCCCAGGTATTCGTAGCCATCTCTGGAACCGCCTAATCCATGAGAAAATATAATCACAGCACAAGTCGCATTCTTGTCAGTCGGATAATATATCTTCACCGGTACATCACGGTCGCGTTTCGCGTCATGCCAGGTGTCCAAGTAAGAATCAACCTGAAAACCGGCGACAGGTGCAGCCGCGAATGAAGTTATTACTAATAGTAAAGAAAACAATATCAACAGATATCTCATCGTTTTACCTCGTAACTATTATACAGAAATGCTTGAAAAGTAGTTGCAGAAATATAAAATCTTATTGCTTAAAGGTTTACACCTTACTCTTATACTCATCTTCAAATTTATTACGATTTTGACCCCTAACGAGGTCAACATTAAAAGTAAACAT
>Ga0194053_10000350_pt1 | contig 35654 bp, 27 predicted proteins | sample SepL228m_MetaG_FD_161684 | JGI IMG/M metagenome (GOLD analysis project Ga0194053, IMG submission 161684) | Anoxic zone freshwater microbial communities from boreal shield lake in IISD Experimental Lakes Area, Ontario, Canada - Sep2016-L227-8m | ecosystem: Environmental > Aquatic > Freshwater >... | reverse complement strand
GACAAGCTCGTGCGGGTCGGGTTCTCGAATTCCTACCGGGGCACGACCGACGATGCCGCCATCCTTCGCGTGACCGGGGCAAAGGGAGCCTCATTCTTCAAGCAATCGTTCGCGCTCAAGATCAAAGGCGACCTGATCCCAGAAGCCGCTGCCGAGGAGATCATCGGCGAACTCCAAGCCCTGTTTGCCCGTCACAACGCAGCGGCTGCCCTCAGCGCGAAGGCCGTGTTCAAGCCGACCAAGGAATTCCACACGGCACGCCATACCCTCTATTCAGCAGACGAGAATATGGAGATCGATAAAGTGGTTCCGGTCGCGGCGAGCGTGAAGACGAAGCTCGGGAGGGGCGGGACGGGGGAGGAGTAGGCCAGCGAAGTGCTGACTACGGACAGAAAAAGATGGCGCGGCCCCGGCATGCATTCCCCCCAGAACAACCTGCGTGTCCTTTCACCCCATGAAGGGAGGGACCGCGCCAAAGTGGGTCAATAATGTTGTTGGGCGTGGTTCTCTCAGGGCAGCAACGCGAGCAGTCCTTCCTGCGGGCGGGCGATGACGTGGGCCGCGATGACTTTTCCGAGCGGGGCGGCGGATTGAGCGCGGCCTCCACCGGCGGTCACGGCGGCGACATCGCCAAAGCGTCGAAGTGCCATTACTTGATTAATCCCTGCTCTAATTACGTGGGGAGTGCGCGAAGAGCAGCCTTTTTCGAAGACACCTTTTTCGAAGACAGCTAAAGCGCATTTCTGCTAGAGCGTTGAGGTTGCCTGAGCGACATCCACCATGCGGCCCTCGCGGCGGGATTTTTCGGCAGCAAAAACAATGGAGTGAGTCTTCAAGGATTCCTGAGCGTTGGCAAGCAGGTGACGATCGTCGCGGCTATGCAGCGCTATCAACCACTCACGGATCACATGGGCGTCTCCGCCCCCGTGCCCTCCAGTTTCCTCCCCGAGGTCGATACGGTTGACGTTGTTGTCGGCAAAGGTCTTGATCGCAATCGCGCGCTCATCGAACCGCAGGTCCCCCAAGGTTCCATGGGCGCGGAGCATCCGTCCGTGATCTTTCGAGAAAGCCGTCATCGTGAACGTGGCAGTCACGTCCCCCTCAAATAGCATGCTGACGGTCTGGTGGTCGACGACATCATTATCGCATTTCCAGACGCATCGGCCATATGGCCCGGTGCGGATGGCCCCCATGTGGGCCTCGTAGGAATGGTCCGCGCTTGGCACGCAGGCAGGCCAGACTTCACGATTGCCTAGCACGTAGGCCTTGATGGCGGAGTAGGCGCAGGCAGGCTCCAGGGGGCAGCCGTCTGTGCACCTCTCCGCGCTTCCAGCGGGCGCCTTGTCTCGGCGGAAATAATTCAGCCCGCCGAAGGAGCTGACCTTCAGGCAGGGGCGGCCTACGAGGTAGGCGATGTAATCAATGTCGTGGCAGCTCTTGGCCATCAGCATGAACGTGGCGTCAGCCTCTTTCCCCCAGTTTCCTCGCACGAAGCTATGGGCTTGGTGCCAGTAGGTGACCTGCTCGACTTGATCCAGGGTGACCAGCTCTCCGATGGCTCCACCGGCAATCAGCTCCTGCACCTTGCGGAACCCCTTTTGGTATCTCAGGGAATGGCATACGCCCACCATCCGGCCCGTGCGACGCTGGGCGGCCTCGATGGCACGACAATCCTCAATGGTGGTCGCCATCGGCTTCTCAAGAAGGACGTCATACCCCAGCTCCATGCAGGCCACCGCGGGACCGACATGATCCTGATCCATCGTGGCGATGACCACTGCGTCAGCCATGGCAGGGAGCGCGACAAACTCCCTCCAATCCGAAAATGCCTGATGGCGGGGGATGTCATGCGCGAGTGCTATCGCCTCGCGGTAGGCCTCCCGAGGCTCGGCCACTGCGGTCACTTTCCCAAGGTAAGCATACCGCTTGATGAGCTCGGCGAAACCCGCTCCGCGCCCGCCGGCACCAAGGATCGCTATCGTTTTTGGAGATGTGGGGCATAGCCCTTTATCGTTGTGTTCCATGTTATTGTTGTGTTTTAGGTTTGTTGGAATGCTAGCCCCTATTGATGGCTGCCAAAAGGCAGCTGCGTGGCGGGAGCTCCGCCCGAATCACGCCATCAACCACCGGCAGCGCTTGGACATTCCAGAAATTCACGGCCGTTTTTGCAATGATGTGGTGTGTGTTGAAATCAAAAGTATGCTCGGCAGGCTTATCCGACCAGTTGGCGATCAATAGACGATGATAATGTCCTACCCGCTGCAACCAGTAAACTGGCCGTTCTGAGCAGAATAAGTCCAGAGGGATGGCTGCCTCCCCGGATTCGGCGCTGACAACGCGACGGGCTAGGTCCAGTCCGGACGCGTTGAGTCGCGGCAAATTGTCCGAGAGGTTGACCGCGCCTCCGGCCATCAGTACCACGCTCAGGAGCAGCTCCGCCTGTTCACGCCACACCCCACTGACCAGCTTATAGTCCGCAGCTGCATCCGCATGAACCATCTCTGGAGTTATGTTCACCATTGCACAGCGTAGCCTGGTCAGATCAGGGTCATTGGAGGTGTCCAGGCTGCGACAGAGCGCAAAATCCGGGTCGTTCAGCCAAAGCCGTTTATTGCTCCAGAATCGGGCGGCAACCGAAATAGCGTTATGAACGATTCCGTCCCAGGTGGCATGAATATCCCCGCCGACCCGGACGGCGTCGACCAGGCTGTTTCCTGCCTCAAAGTGATAATTGCACCCAAGAATCATCGCTTTTCCTCCGCCGGCAGTTCGGTTTTGCCCATTTAACCCCTCATGGATGGGCTCGACGATTTTCCTGACGATTTGACTGCGAGGCACGGTCGCATCAGCAAACTTTCTCGCAGTAAGTGATTGGCCCAGGAAATCCAACTTAAAATACTCGTAGCCCATTCCCGCATAGCGGCTGAATAAATCGGAGAGAAATCTTCTGGATTTTGGAACGGTAGGATCGAGAATGAATCCGTGCCGTTTCATGCAGGAAAAACTTAGGCAGGGCCTGCCGGACTCCCCCATGGCCAGCATGTCGGCGTCGAGCTGCGCGATCCGTGCCTGGGGCTCCACGATCGCCGGAGCAAACCATAGCCCCGGGACAAATCCCATTTTTTTTAACTCCCGTGCCAGCCAAGCCATCCCGTTCGGGAAAAGCGGGTTGGCCTCCCATTCGCCGTAGCAATACTGCCAGCCGTCGTCCACGATGATGCGTTTAACATGCTTGGAGAGGACCGGATCGCGCGCGATGAACTCGGCATTCTTCAAGACTTCTTCTTCGGTAATCGTCCATCGGTAATAATCCCAGGAGTTCCATCCGGCCGCAACAATGCCGCCAAAATCCTTCTGCACCTCGATGTTGGCACTGCCATAATCGTGCATCAGCTGGATGCCATCTTCGGAAGCGAACAGGGAAATGGGGTCGAGGACAATTCGCTTTATGCCGAAATGTTTGATGGCGTATCCGGCCTCGAGGCCGTGCAGTTCACTTCCTTGGGTTCTGCCGGTGACTTTGCCCGGCTGCTGTTGCATCAGCGGAAATGCGATCTGGAGGGTATGGGCACCAGAGGTAATCATCGTCTGGTAATGGCTTGAAATTTCCTTGTCGGCAGGCAAGAGCAGGGATTCACAATGACCCATCGCAATGCCCTGGGTCAAAACGTGGCTCGCCGAAAATAGGGGGATGTGCAACGGAACTACGGTTAAATCCGGAACGAGCTCATGCAATTCTCCGGTCAGCCCGATCTCGATGCCTGCAACGCCTGCATGGTTCCGTGCGGCTGAAAACTGAAGCTGCCATTTGCCCAATAGATTTTCCCCCGCCAGCGCCACCGAGTCGTCTGACTCCTCGCTCAGCCTCCAATCTACACCTCGCAGCACCCCATCGCCTGGAGAGCGTTGCCCGGAGCGGCAGTCCCTTAATTCGAAGCCCGACATCGTAACGGAATAGTCGCCATTGAGCGCAATGCTCAAATGAATTCCACCCATCGCTTTTTCAATAGATTTATTTAACATTTTTACTTCCGTTCCAGGATGACGCGGTTTTGTTGCCCGGCACGGGCCGGAATCCAGGGTTCGAATCGAGGGATGCTCACGGTGTTTTTCAGTCCGCCAGGGGCTGGGAAAGCATCTTCCCGATGTTCATGGGCTGCCCGCTGGCGATGGATTTCCAGACCGCCTCGCCCATCGCGATGGCGTAGGCGCCGGCCTGGCTGCCGGCCACCAGCTCCAACTCTTCCGATTCCTTGGACACGCCGCCGAACAGGTCGTTTTGGATGGCAAAATCCGCGCCCCCGTGTCCGCCAGCCACCGCTGGGATCTCGATGACGCTTTTTCCACCAAACAGCGGATAGAATGTGATGAGTCCGGCATCGGCTGCAGGATTTGTCTTGCCGGTCGGGTCGGGGTCGGAGCGATGCACGATTTCCACCCGGCCCTTTGTGCCGTTGATCCCGAGAACGTATCCCTCCCATGGCGTGCAGAAATTGCAGGAATAGGCCATCGTCGTGCCGCTGCGATAGCGCACAGCTGCGCTGTAGGTGTCCTCGATTTGAATCTCGTCATCGTAAATGTAGCGGGACTTGTCGGCTGGATATTGCACATCATACGAAAGTTCAAATTCGTCCCATCCGGTTGAGATGTGGTTGCTCGCTGGGTCTGCCTTCCCGGCGTAGTGCTTTTGAAAGATGGGGCATTGCCGTTTTTCCTCGTCCGGCATCAACCTGCCTCCTTGTGCATCCTGGGGGCGAAGAACTCCCTTGGGGCCGTAGTAATTAAGAGCTCCAAAGGCGAAGACGTCTGCGGGCACATCGCCAAGCCACCAGTTCACAAGATCGAAGTGGTGGCAGCACTTGTGGATGCTGAGGCCGCCGGACATCTCCCGCAGCCGGTTCCAGCGATAGAAGTAACTCGACCCGTGCCAGGTATCGAGGTTGTAGGTGAATTCGACATTGATGATGCGCCCGAGCTCGCCGCCTTGGATCATCTGTTTCAGGCGTTTGTGGGTGGGAGTGTAGCGGTAGTTATGGGCCACGCGCACGCGGCGTCCGCTCTTGCGCTCTGCCTCCTGCACCCGGCGCACCTGTTCGCAATTGATGACCATCGGCTTCTCAACAATCACATCGCAGCCCGCCTCAAGTCCCGCGACGATATGGTCGCAGTGGGTGACGTCCGGTCCCGCGACGATCAAAGTGTCGGCTCCTGTCTCCTTGATCATGCGCTCGACCTCGTTTGCGGGGTAGAAGGGAATCGAGACGCCGACTTTGCCGAGAAAGGTTTCCACACGAGTGCGGTCAGTATCCAAAATGCCGACAAGGTCGGCATTCTCCGTGAAGTTCGGCCCGCCCTCCCGGTTTTTTCCTATGAGGGGCAGAACGAATTGATAGATTCCGCGGGTGCTTAGCCCACAGAGTGCGTAACGTGTCTTTTTGTTTGTCATAAATATTTTAGGGGTCGGTGGTTGTTCAGTGGATGGCTGTCGGCACCTCGACCGGCAAGGCAGCCAGCCGCCGGCGGCCCGGATGCCTGGCGACGACCATGGCAGACACCGCGCCGAGCGCCGAAAAGAGTGCGATCCAGAGCCAGAAATAATTGTAGGAGTGAACCTTGTCGAAGAACCCGCCGCACAGTGGGGCGAGCACGATGCCGCCTAGCGAGGCAAACAGAGCGCCTGCTGAGCCGAACTGCCCGTAGCGTTCGCGAGGATAGACATCCACCATCCACCGCATAATCGACAGCCCTGCCATCGAGATTGCAACCATGGCCGCCAAGCGGAACCCGGCTGCGCTCCCAGGCGAGAAGCTGGCCGCGCCAAATGCCGCGAGGCAGACGATCGCGCTGAGCGATTGACTTAAGATGAGGGATTTGTGCCCCCCCAACCGATCGAGGAGGATCCCCATCGGATAGGATAAAAGGATGACCAGGATGTTGCCCGCCGCATTCAGTTTTCCATAGGAAGCCAGGGAGAACCCCATCTCGTCGCGAAAGAAGAAAAGGATAAACGGGTTGGCGGCATTCGACCAAGTGAGGCAGGAATACGTGATGAAGACCCACCAGAAATAGCGTGTGCCAAAACATTCCTGCGCATAGTTTCTGACGCTGCTCCACCAGTGGCTATGCACCTCGGCCTGTGGTGGCGGATACTCCCCCTCCTTGACCCGCCAGCACATGAGGACAATCACGACGCCATAGAGGAGGGCGATTCCGACGAAGATCTCGTGCATCAGCCGGTCAGCCCGGCCAATTAGGAAAAGGTTGAAGACCAGTGCCGCCGCCGTGCCGCAGACCCGGAAAAGTCCGTAAAACCGCCCGAGAAACTCCTCGGGAACAACGTCGGGAATAAGGTAATAATACACGGACGACACAAACATGTTGAAGACTTGGAATCCAGCGACCAGGAGAGCGAACAGGACGATCAGGATTGGCACTGGGCTTCGGTCCATAACGGCCGCAGCAGCAGCCCATTCCCGCAGCCATCCGATCAAATCCGGAGCGAAGGGAATCGCGCAGAGAAAGAGCACCACGAACGGGGTGGTCCAGAGGATGAACGGCCGCCGGCGCCCGAACCGCGAGCGATAGCGGTCGGATTTAAAGCTGATGATCGGGTTGAGCACCGCATTGGCTGTCATGCCAATGCTTGCCCCGATGAACCCAATCTGGCTGTTGGTCGCGCCGTTTTCTTTGAGGAGCAACGGGAGCAGGGCGGGAATCACCGTTTCCATGAGGGTGTAAATGAAATCCCCCCAAAGCAGCCATCCGAACAACGTCACCAGACTCGCCCGCGTATAGACGAGGGTGCCGATGCGGTATTGTTTGTTCGCTCCAGCCATGGAGCTCATGAAAAGGTTTCCCCCTGGCGATCGGGAAGACTAGCTCTATTGGGTTCGCCTGAAAAAGAGAACTCCAGATCTGGCAAGTCCATGTGGCGCAGCAGGCCGCAGAGGTTGATCTCTTTGAACCGCGCCGCATCGTAAACCGTGGCCTTCAGAATCTTGGAAAAATCCCAGGGCGGGTTGACGACTTCGACCGCCTGAATGCGCCGGGCCATCCCAGGCGGGCGATCCGCCCTCGCGGCGAGCTGCCCGTAGATTCCCGCCTTGCCGGAAGCCAGCAGCCTGGCCCCCTCGGGATCAATGTTTGTAAAGAACGGCATCGCATCCAGCGCGCGGGTCACGTCATAGGCACGCAGCGCTGCCAGGCTATCGCCGAGAAACAGCAGGTCGTCGGCAAGTTTCCCGGCGGTGCCATAGAAGTCGTTGGAATCGTAGGCTCGTACCAGCCGGTTGGGCGTCAGGCAGCCCAAGCCCGTGAGGTCCGCCACCAGCAACGCGCGTCCCTTGGCGCATTCATCCATGAGCCAGGGCGCGTGGGCGCGCACCTCGGTCGTGCCGCCATCCCAGAGCGCGAGCGTCACCGGCAGCCTGCGTGAGGCGGCAGAAGGAAGCCGAAACATCAGCCCGCAATTTAATATCCCCTCTTGAGACCACCAGACCCCGGTCTCGCAGAGCAGCTCGCTCGCCAAATTCCAATGCCCAGGTCCGAAAGGAAACCTGACATTGAGTTCGACTGGCTTGCGATTCGCGAAAACCTGTTCCCGCAGCCACTCCGCAGCTTTTCCCGAGTCTCTCCCTGCTTCCTCAATCCGCTGCAGCTCCAGGACATTCTCGGTGTGCAAACCGCGCATTTGCGGATTGTCCGCGCGGACGTGGCCGGTCGGCGTACACCACAAGAGCCGCGGCTCGATGGCTTCTCCGTGCAGGTCTTCCTCCGAAGGCTCTGGCATTCCGAATGCGCGAGCCAGAAATATCGCCCCCTGCCGTGCGAGGCCTGGCGTGTAGTGGTGGTCGCTTGCATCCTCCAAAAGAGCGAGAGCGTCCGGGCATGAGAGCGTCTCATAGTGCCTGCGCCCACGCGCCACGGTGCTCCGAGTCCCCTCGATAGGAAAGAAATCGCTGGTGACCGCCAGCACAGCCACCGGCCGCGGAGCCATGGCGATGAGAAAGTCCTCGTGGTCCAGCCCTGCCGCTGTGAACCCCGGCCAGATCTGCTCGGAGTCCTGCGCCTGCCCGCTCCTGAGATACGACCGGCGATCCATCAAAAACGTGGCGGGCAGAGCGGCCGCGATCCTCGGGTCCGCCATCATCATCATTGCCGTCTGGGTCCCTCCACCGCTATTGCCCGTCACCGCAATGCGCGCCGGATCGACTTCCGGGCGGCTGGCCAGGCAGTCAAAGGCCCGCATGGCGTCATGCAGAAAATAGCGGGCGATCGATTGGCCGAGCAGCGTGGTCCGGACCCCAAAGTAATCGTGTTCGGCTGTGCCCCAGCGCATCTGCTCCTCCGGCACAGCCGGGTCGTAAAGCCCGAGCCTCTCGCCCTGCCCGGGGGGGTCGATCGCGAGCACCACGAATCCGGCGCGGGCATAAATCTGGCAGACAATCTGAAACTCCGGCTCATGCTTGGCCCTGCGGTGATGGCCGCAAAGGAACAGCACCGCGGGACATTGGCCAGAAAGGCCGGGCGGGAGATAGAGGCTGGCCGTAACCACTGCGCCGGGCCGCGACTCAAAAGTGACCTTCTCGATCCGGACATCGCCGGCGGCCACCTTGCCGACAACCTTCGCGTTGAGCGGGCCTCCGTCGGCGGGGAGCCCCCCGATGCCGCGCAGGAAGTTCTCCCGGATGTAGGCTTGGCGCCCGCGCAAGGCACCCGGGTTACCCACGAGCGCATCCCTAGCCGTGTCCCCGTCGGCAAATGCCGCCTCGGACCTAGCATAGACATGGTCGCGCAGTTGCGAACCCGTATCCCACAGGCTACCAGTGCTATCGTTTAGATTTTCGAGTTCCATAATACAAACAGTTATCTCTAATGATTTTACAGCAGGGTCGGCAGTGAATGGCGCTAAGTTAAGCGACCGTAGAAGCGGCGTCCCGCCGCTTTCCTCAAGGAAAAGCAAGCGGCAAGATGCCGCTTCTACATCCCAAATCGGCCTTAACTTAGTGCAATTCGGGTCGGCAGTATCATTTTACAATTGGGATATTACTCGATTAAAAATACACTTTTTGAACTTAAACTCCGAGTGTTTCCCTATCAATCCTGTGGCAACTGAACGTTCTTGCCCCAAGCTCCACCGCCATACGGTGCGACAATTGCGGCGGGGCTCCACTTCTGTACCGCTGCCGGAGTCAACCAATCGTCCGTCACTTTAGCCGTTGCCTGCCAGGTGGCATCACTGACGATCGAAATGGTTTCACCATCGGTGGTCTTGATTTCCAGATCCGCCAGCACCCCACACGGAAGCCCCCCCGCGTCAGCAGCAGCAATGGAAAGCAGGTTGCTTCCTTGATGCACCAAGCTAGTGCAATCAAACATTTCTATGATCGACCAATTTGCCACCTTCCCCAACTGATTGCCGTTGAAATACGCTGTGGCCAGGTTATCTGCCGCAATCAGCAGTCGCGCTGATTCGATCGGCTTATCAATGGTAAATTCCCTGCCGAGCCAGACCTTGGATGAAACGACCTGGGTATTCTCCTTTTCCCAGATCCAGTTGGCCTTTCCCTCATACATCACGGCATGAAGCTTGAGATCAATGTATTTGTGGAAAGGGTTCTCCTTTTTATCCAATTCCGGATTTGGCGGAGGCAACTCATTAACCGACGGCGGAAGATTCGCTTCACCATAAACGTGGACTTCGAACGGTTTAAAACGATCAGAAAACTTCCCAATGCCGACTGCAACCGTGCGATCCTCCTTGAACACTTGTAATTCTGACCCTGAAAATCTTCCGGAGATTTCCGAGGTAACCGGCTGATCAGAGTTGTTGAGTGCGATCAGATACTTTTTCCCACCAAAATTGATCGCCCTGCAGATAATCGATTTATTTGTGCTTGTAACATCATTCACGATTTCACCCCGCGTCAACAAACCGGACATCTCATGCAATTCTCGCGTAATGCTGAACAGCACGTCATAAAAGGAAGGGGTATAAACGAACACAGTCCCCCAGAAGCTGACCGAATTGGCGTTGTTTACCAGGGCGTCATAGGCCATGAAGCGGGATTCAATGTAAGTGGGATAACCGGTTCCCTTGAGCCGATCCTTGGTGTTGTTATTATCCACATACGTCCAGGAGAAACCCTGTAGCGCCATCCAGATCGGCTTACGGCCCCCCGCCGCCTCAGACATTCTCTGCGCGTATTTCCCCACTGATGCCAGGCCTTTGTCAACGAGGGCAGAATGATGTGAGGGATACGGCACCGGGTAAATATCGTTTCCGTAGATATCCGCAGCTTGGCTGTATACCTTATGTTCGTCGACCGAGCCGCGTGGTGCCGCGTTGATATAGATCGGATGATAAGGATCGAGTGCTTTTAAAGCTTGATACGAAGCGATCAGATTCTTTGCTGGAACCCCTGTCCATGAGGGTTCGTCCGCTAGAAAATAACAGAGCAGCGCCGGATGATTTCTTACTGCCGGGGTCAGGATATTCGAGAGGTGATGAATCCAGAGCTTCAACTGGTCACCATCGGAATATTCGGAATATATCACTTCTAAAGAAAGTTTCACGCCCTGTTTCCCAATCTCATCCAAAATCCGTAGGATATTGGCTTCGTCTGCCGCAAACCGTTGGATGACATTGACGCCCTGGCGTGCGGCGTAATACAAGGTCTCTCCCTTTGTCTTTTCATCTTTGCCGTAGCTGACCATATTCCAGAACATGATGGGGAAAAACACTTTCCCATTAATGTAAAAATTACGGTCTTTCCCTTGAACGACCTCCATCGCGGCCGGATTTAATTTCTCAATATCCAAATGGGGAGTAGCCACGATTCCGGTCTTATTGATCAGCTCTGCCGTCAGCCGATATTTCCCCACCGGCAAATCTGCTGCGGGAATCTTGAAATAGACCGAGGCGCCCTTTGTCTTCAATTCAGCAGAGTAAATTATTGTTTCGCCGTTTTTTAAAATAAGGTTGACCTGGTTTACCGAGAGGTCTGTTACTATGGATCCGGCAATCTCAGGCACGGGCATGCTGGAGAATATCATATTTCGATAGCATGGGCTATCCAAGGTAATGATATATTTTTCTGCCGGATTCTCCTTTGTTTCAGACAATGCAATGTTATCATAAATCACACAGCCTTTACTCGACACGAAGCACTCAATATCAACCTTCCCGCTTGCGGCTTTCGCTGGAACCACAAACGAAAACTGTTTGTTCTGAAAATTGTTGTTCCAGGTATCGTCCCATGAGGAATCAGCAGTTTCCGCAATTCCATCAAATTTCACTCTAAGTTGAAACGGATGAAAACCGGTGCTATTCCCGGCATCACCTTCGCCGCGCACCGAGTAGCGGAGTGTGTATTTTCTCCCAGCTTCAAGAGGGACTCCTTTCAGAATTGCCCCGGCATTTGGTGAATTTGGCTTAACGAACAGCATTTCATTCCCATCTGAAACCTGGCTGAATCGGCTGCCTCTATATAATTGCCAGACTCCGCCAAGCTGTTTCTTGCCATTTTTCTCGTCAACCGCATTCAGCGTTATTTTGCGAAATTCGACGTCCGCCCCTGATTTAACGTCAAAAACCAGATGGGATGAGCGGACTTTGTCAGGAAAGGTAAAGGTAAACCCGTTTGTTTCCCACTGGTCTGAGGTCTTATGCCATTCGGTGGCAAACGATTTCCAAACGTCCTTGCCGTCAATCACCTGAATCGCCTCATAGTAAACCCGATATTCGCCCCCCTTACCGCCTCTCACCTCGTATAACACTTCATAGCTTGTTTCAGCCTGCAATGCCAAATCACGTTGAACCAAAGTCAATCCAGAGCCGTCGCCGCCCTTCATCAGCACACCGCCGCCTTTATATGAAAAAGCCCCTTTTTCGCCGCGAGCTTCCCAGCCAAAGAGAGGATTGTTTGCGTCTCTAATCGCGAAATCGCCATTGATTAGCAGCTTCGAATCGCCCAGCGAGTTGGATTTTGCGGGCGATTCAAGTTCGGGCACACTGCATTCAAGGTGCAAATCTTTAAACTCGGCCTCTCCCTCGCCCTGAACCTGAATTACGAAATGAACAGGACTGGCTCCCTCTCCATATTCGAAGATAACTGTTAGACTCTGCCATTCCGTTGAAGTCGATGCAAAGGTGGTTTGAGAACTGAGCCAGTCGACTTTTCCATTATTGTCTTTGGTCCATTCGCAATATACACGATACTGACTGTCCTTGTTGCTCCTGGCTTTATAACTCAAGGTATACCTGGCCCCGCCTGCAAGCGCCAAGCCCTGCTGAATCAGATAGACGCCACTCGGTTCATCTCCTCCACCGATCTTCACGACATCTCCCTTCACTTCCCAGCCTTCAAGATTCGGCCCCCGAAATTCCCAATAAGCGGGCAAGCCTCGGCTTATTTCGGAAAAATCAGTGTTCTTTAATAAATTCTCGGCTATTAATCCGCCGGTCATGGATAACCCTATCAATCCGCAAATAATTGTTTTTTTCATAATATTAAACTAACACTTGTTAAGTGACGTAAACTGACACCCTCCGCCAACATTGGTTTTTAATCCACAAGGTTGGCCGCTGGCGTCTATTGCCCACGCATAAATAGGTTCGACGTCGTTCCCTTTATAGCACTTTTCTGTAATATATTGTGGCTCATAAATAAATAAACCCTCCTCAGCGGCAGAGCGTCACCCCGCCACAAAAACCAGAAGGGCGCATCATGCCTTGCAGATAATTTGCGGGAGAAGTCGAGCAACGGATCTCCAAACTGTTTTTGCCGGACCGCCAGAGCGACGCTTCGATTTCCAACAAGGAGGGGGGCTGCCACAGGACGCCGGCAGAGACGCCATTGACACGGATCTCCGCAGACTCGTAGAGCTTATCGAAACGCAATGCCAACCGATTGACCGCCTCGGCTAGCTGGACTTGACGCGAATACACCACTATCCCGCCATAATGCGGATGGCCAAGTTGCTGCATCAAAGTTGGGGTGCCAATCTCATACGCTGCGGGACGCGACGTGATCAAGGCGGGCATCGTCCGACCGTAAGGCATTTCGACGTGGAAATCCCCGAACAGGCGGAGGGCGTCGTAGGGCATGCCTTTTTCCAGCGGCCAGTCCGAAGGTAAAGTCTGTTCCATAACCAGGAAGTTGCGGCCCTCATGAATCAAACCTTCGATGGGGGTTTGCAGGTTGAATGGGTCATAACGACGGTGTTTCTTGAATGGGGGCACTTCCTGACCATTGACAAAAAAGCGATAATTGTTAGAGCACTCATGATCGGCGGGGTGCCCGAGCTGACTATCTCGAACAAGATAGAGGGGGCGGTCATAACCACGACACTCAAAGCTAGTCCAAAAATAGGTGACACGACCGAGATGTTTAGCTGAAAGTTCGGCCGCAGGTGCCAACAAATCCACTAAAGGCGCGGAGATAAAATCGTCAGGCGTCACCACACGGGGCGCATCGGCAGCGAACATCCGAAACTCATTGAGAACGAGACAATTATCGGTCTCGGCACGGGCGATCCATCCCGTTGAGAGGTCAAGCAACGGCTGCCATTCGGAAGCATTGCGATGGATCATTGATTGCGTGGCTTTCCTCTGTTGCCGAATCAAAACGCCCCGGGCCGGTTCAATCTCAAGCTGCAATGGTCCCTTGACTGTAAACGCACGCCCCGTCTGCAAATCGAGAGTCTCGTAGGGGCCGTCAAAATCGGGAACGACCTTTCCGTGAAACTTCGCGTCGTCGTTATTGACTAAAAACAGACTTGCCCCGTCCGGCGATGTGCGTTTGTGGCCGAGCAAGCGTCCCCTGGCCTTGTAGATGGGACGGCAATGCGCTGCCAGATCGCGGAGGATGGTGGCCGGTTTTGTCGCACGACCCGCGCGAAACTCCCTGCCGCCAAGGATCGGCATTGGCTGTTGCATCGCAAAGATCGGTAGGTCCTTGCGTTCAAGTTTCTGCAAAGCGGCGGCAGCGTCTTCACGGAGCCATCCTCCCGGCATTATCAGCACGGAATAGGTTTCACCATGGATCTTCATTTTCCCATCCATGATCTCAGCGGCGCACAGGGCTTTTGCATCCACCAGATCAAAGTCGAACCCCGAGGTCAGCAACTGGTCGATCAAATCGGCCAGCCGATCACGAAGCTGTTGAGCTTCATGCGACTTATGAAAACTATCATTCGCCAAAGCCATGAACGCTTCGCTCGGATAATACAAAGCAACCGGTGCCGAATGACGGCCCGCCGTCAGCTCTCGCGAGAGATTCTCGACGTAGCGGCTGAAGGCCCCGAAGTGCTCCCAATACGACGCCTGGATGAATTGAGATGGAGGCGCTTCGCGTTTGCGCGGGCCGTCAATCGAATAAAACTGTCCGTGCGTGGCCAGCATGTTGACGCCCAGGGCATAAAGCCAGTTGGTCGCCTTGCCAAAGAAGGAAGTATCCTGCACCCAGTCCCCCACCGCAAACGCCTCGCAGACCACATTCTGTTTGTCACGCGTGTGCGCTGCCGAACTGGCAATCTTCGGGCCGAGATGGAGCAACTTGTGCCGCACATCGCCAATCTCCGCCCCAATCAAGTCGACACCCGGGATTGTCATGCCACCGATCCAGTCCATCAAGCCGGGTGTCATGATCGCCTGGCCGAGCGGATCTTCTTCGGGACTGATGTGGCCAATTGATGCAATGCCGGCCTTGCGGCAGAAATCCTCGATCTGATCGATATACGCCGTCTTGAATGCGAGAGAGATTGCTTCGCGATACGCCCAGCGGCGGTAGATGGACTTGTCATCGATGTCCAGAACCAGATGCGGCAGGCAATCCGTAAGGCGTTCGCCAGTCATCGAACAGAAGAAACCATCCAACGTTTCGGACCATGGAAACACACCTGCGGCTTTAGGCTCATCTGTGAAAATCCCCGGTATCGTTTTACCGAACTCCTTTCCGAAGCGGCGGTGATAATCCTTGTGGGTCAGCTCGATGAATGAGGCCACCGCTTTCGGATTTAACAGGTCGGCGTATTCACCCCACGGCTCGCGCTTGTCGTAATGGCGCGTGAAGGCGATCAGCGTGGTCGGAGCGTTCTGGACTTCCAACTCGAGCCGATAGTGTTGGTTCTGAGTGTCAGCGCGCCAGTGTGGCGAGCCTTCGGCCGTGAACGGCGGGTAATAGCTGTGACTGGCAAGTCGAATGTAGGCCCAGTCCGTTCGCACGAGTCCCGCGTGCTGGTCCACGCGGATGATCTTTCTGTCGGACACGAGGAATGCCCCAATCAACGGTCCTTGCGGCAGATCAAGGCAATGCCGACCGCGTTTCTTCACCGTCAAAATCGTTTGACAGAGAAAGGAAGCTCGCAGTTCAGGATGATCCATCGTCACGCGCCCCCCCGCCATACCGGAGGGATACGGATCTTCATCGTAAAGCCAGGCCTCCAATCCAATCTTCTTCGCGTGCTGAACACAAAAACCCACCATGACGAACCATTCATCCGAACCGTAAGGCGTCAGCAAACCCGCACGGGGATGCATAAAAAAGCCAGCATATCCGCATTTTTTAAGCTCGCCGATCTGACGTGCAAGTTCATCTTTATAAAGAAGATGGTTCAGACACCAAAGGGCGATTGGGCCATAGGTGAGCCGGCGATAGGCCGGCATCATTAGGGATGCCTTCGATAACTGTTCTCTCATATCGGTATTTCCGGGAATTTGGAGCTTGGCTCGGGAGAACTTATATCCCAATCGTTCCGGGGTGTGGCTGTTTATAAGGGCACTTGAGAGGGCGGGGAAGGTCGCCGTTTACGGTGGCTCGTATCATTGACTCGGGAGCTATTTGTTCCTAGCGAAAATATTCGGGTTGGCGATGACCTGATCTTGGCTCAGTCCCTCAATGTGGCCGTCGAGGAAGAGATAGTTGCCATGTCCGTTATGACGTTGCGCGAACTTGGCTTTCTGGGCCAATATTGGCGGGTAGAGGTAGCGGTGCTGGTAATCATTAGTTGGATCCATGCTGTCAGTGCTGTCACCGATAATGATGGTTTGGGCCGGGGCGGTCACTTGTACCATTCGCGAAAAGGCATGCATGTTGTCCCTTGCATAATAAGGGTCATCGAAATTGCTATACCCGAACCCCCCATAAGTCTTAGACCCGATAATCCAAGAAGCGTAGTTCCAACCGTAGCCGATAGTCCAAGCAGTCATTGTGGGAAAGGTTTGCGCCGGACATCTCTGCCAAGCAGGGCGATTGACAGACGTCCAGGGCAGATCGGAAACTCCCATATAAGGCTCCAAAACATTAGCCCACGACCCGCTCCCCATAGCGGGGTCAGAGATGCTGGCGCCGGGCGGCAGTTGGCCATCGTGGTCTGCGGCATAGGCCATCAATCCCCCAGAGATCTGCCTCAGGTTAGAAACGCAGCCGACATTCTGGGCGTTATTGATCGATTTTGTTACCAGGGGAAACAGCAAGGCGGCGAGCACTCCGAGGATTGCGACAACGACCAGCAATTCCAGCAACGTAAAGCCGGAACAGCGCATGACCGCGCGCAGCCGCATGTTCGGGCTCCTGTTTTCCTGTGAGAATGTCATTTGATTACTGAGTGGACCGACCGAGAGACTTCCCTCAGAAGGGCCTGCTTTGGCCGTATGGCACATTGCCAATTTCATAGCAATTTCAATCGATATATGGCTCTGGATCGGTGCGGTGCCCGCGACACTACGACCACTTGAGTCGGCTCGTGTTCGCCCAGACAAGTTTTCCCAACCCCGCATTATCAGACAAAACTTATACGCCTTTGTTTGACCGGCGGCGGAGAACCAAGACCGTGGTCATGGTGAAAGTCAGAAGCGCCCAGGTGGCGGGCTCGGGGACAGCGGTAAGAAGCCCCGTTGATTCGGCGAAGGTGTAGGTGGAGCCACCGTTCAATTTCGTCCAAGTATTGCTTCCCGCATCTGTGAAACCAACCACGCTGAATGTGGCCCCGAAGGTCTCCGTGAGACTGGCCACATTGACAATATTCCAGCTTCCCACCGCAGCCGCCCCGGTGAGATCAAAATTGAAATCGCCATTGAGCGTCAATGTGCCGGCGCCGTTGATTTGATTGTTAACCCCGCTCGCGCCGATGGAGAACATGAGTTGGGCATTATCGGCGAGCAGAAGCGTACCAGAGTTCACGGTGGTGTTTCCGGTGTAGGTATTGTTGCCGGAAAGCACCTGCGAGCCGGTGCCGACTTTGGTCAGCGCGCCGCCGTTGCCGGAGATGACGCCGGCAAAGGTGGTGGTGGAGCCTCCGATTTCATTGTTTCCACCAGTGGTGAGCGTCGCCGCACCGAGGATGACGTTTCCGCCTGTGGTCCCGCCGCCGGAGAGCGACCCGATGGTGTTATTGAATCCCGTAATGTCCAAATTGACGCCGGCTGTGTTGGCCAGATAGACCGCCGAGATGTTGCCGAACGCCCCGTTCGAGGAAGTTGTAGCAACCCCTGCCTTGAGAGCGCCGGTGGTGACGATGGTCGGACCGGTGTAGGTGTTGAGGCCGGAGAGGGTCAGGGCGCTCCCGGAAACCGGCGTCGCGTTGATGCCGCCTGATCCCGAGATGATTCCATTGATGGTTGTCGTGGAGGAAGCGGCCGTCGGATTGATGGTGGCTACGGCGCCATTATTGAGGTTAAAAGCGCGGCCGGAAGCGAACGTCTTGTTGGTGCCTGTAATGGTAAGGTTGCCGTTATTACTGAAGGTGACGCCCCCGGTGAGCGCGCCCAGGTTCGTCGTGTCCGTGATGCTCACGGTGCCCGCATTGATCACCAGCCCGCCACTAAAATTGCTCGCGGTAGAACCGAGCGTGAGCGTGCCCACTCCCCCGGATTTCACCAGTGTCAGGGCGCCCGTATTGTCATTGATCGCCGCATTTACGGTGATTGAGGAATTGGTGATAAGATACAAATTGCCGGCAGCGGTGCCCTTTTGCCGCAGCACCCCGGCGCCTGAGACCGTGAGCGTGTCCGAGCCGCCGTTCAGAATGCCGTTTGTTTCCAGATTGTTGGCACCCAAGTTCAGCGTTCCAGCGGCGCCCGTGTAACGCAAGGACTCAATCGTGCGCGTGGCCGAGAGTGCTGTGGCAGCGTTCAGGGTGTAGCTGTTGGCTGCCGTAGTCCAAGTGGTTTCGGCAGACGCCGCGATGTTGGCCGAGACAACATTCGCCGACGCACTATATACGGCGTAATCCGATTGTGCGCTTGTGGTTCCAGCCGCAGTGCCGGTCGTGGCCCACGCCCCGATGATTTGGCCCGCAGGAGTCGCAGCCGCTCCTGTCACCTTGATCACTTCAGCGGTGTTGCTCAGGACTGCGCCCGGGGTTGAGAATTCCACCACCGAAGAGTTGCCCGCGCCGGTGTGCGTGAGGCCGGAAAGCGTCAGAGTCTGGCTGCCGGCGGTCGTCGCCGCGTTGATGTAAAAAGTTGACCGACCCGATGTCAGGGCGACGGTTCCCAGCGTTTCCGAGGAGGTGTCCGCGCCGCTATTGGAGTATTGAATAAAAGCGCCATTGGAGGTGATAACAGCGCTATCATTCACCCGATTTGTGGTGCCCGAAACAACAGATTGGAGTATGATGCCGCCGCCATTGAGGGTAATCCCCGAGGTCGCGACCAGCAGACCACCTACGCCGTTGAGCTTCAGGTTCTCTTGGTTGATCGTCGTCTTGCCGGCCCAGGCGTAGTCAGCGTCGGTGGCTGTAAGTGTGCCCGGCGTGAGAAACCCATTGAATACACCGCCAGAAATCGTCAAATCGCCCGTGACGTCCACAGAGCCTATGATGGTCGCCGCAGCAACGTTGTTAAGCGTGAAATTGTGATTGCCGCCGGGATAGGGGTGCAGCACACTAGTTTGATATGTGGGCACGATTGTATAACCTGTCGTATTGAACAGCAGACTGTCCAATAAGATTGGATGCTGTGTGAGCGTGACCGTGCCGGCCGTGCCATCGAAAACGGCGGTGTTATTTGAGCCAAGGATGCCGGAGTAGTTACTGACCCACGCCTGGTCGGTCGTGCCGGTGCCCGGCCACCAGTTCAACAGGGGGCTGACCGACTGTGTGCTGTTCCAGTTGCCAGTGCCTCCCAGACCGGCACCCGTGCTGATGTTGTTGTTGGCTCCGTTGGCATCGCTGTCCCAGAAAAGATTTGAGGCCTCCAGGGAGGGCAAGGCGAAGAGCAGGCCGAGAACGGCCAAGTAGGTGAGCTTGATGGTGGTTTTCATGGCGGTGTTTTTAACAGAGTTGGAGTTTTCGGATGGATTTTTGTTGTCGCGCTTTTTGTTTGGTTTGAATGGAAATCAGGCAGATTGGGTGGGGAGCGAGAGGGCGAGAGACGGTTTCGAGCCGCACGATGCCCGCACGACCACGTGGCAGGGAAGTTTGACCAGCTCGTTGGTCGGAAGTGTTTCCCCGCGCATCTTCTTCAACAGCAATTCCACCGCCCTCTTGCCGATGGCCTCAGTCGGCTGTGCGACGGTCGTCAGCGCCGGGCGCGAATACTGGCCTAGCGTGATGCCATCGAACCCGGTGATCGCGATGTCGTCAGGAACCTTCCACCCGGCGTCCACGCAAGCGGCCATCGCCCCAATGGCCATGTTGTCGCTGCTGCACAAAAGAACCTCGGGGCGCTCCCCGCTCTCGATCAAACGGAGGATCACTTCCCGGCCAATAGCATAATTGTCTCTCCAGTTGTCGGACGGGGCCAGATGGAGCACCCGTGCCTGGGTCTCGCTCAAGCCTGCCGCGTCCGCCGCCTCCTGGAAACCGGCCTGCCGCTCCGCGAAGTTCCACGGCGTGGGCACCCCCGTCTCTTCGGGGGAAATGGGTAAAGCCAGCGTCAGCCGCTGATGCCCCAACGTCAGCAGGTGCTTCGTCAAGTCCCGCATGCCCTGCCGGCAATCTACCGCCACCGTAAGAATCCCTGGCGAAGGCGCGCTGCCCATGGCAACCATCGGAATTTTCGCCCGGCTCAACGGCTGCCTTTCCGCCGGGACCGCAGCGTCCGGACTGACGTCGCCCAGGAACAGCACGCCTTCGACGCGCGCGTCCAGCATCGCTTCCACGGCCCGATGCCCGCCCTTCTCTTCCCAGAGAATTTCGTTGACCAACAGGCCATAGCCGGCCTCCTGGATCGCCTGCGACACAAAATACGATCGCTCCACCGCTGTCTGCAGCAGGCTCGTCGGCTTGATGATCCCAATCACCCCGCTCTTCACCCCTCGCAGCAACTGGGCCTGGCGGTGCGGGCGGTAGTTCAATCCCCGCGCCGCCTTCAAAATGCGCTCCCGCGTCGCCGCGCCCACGCGACTGCTTGTGCTCTGCCCATTGCCCAACACAGCGCTCACTGAGCGCACCGACACGCCAAGCGTATCGGCCAGCGTGGACTGTGTGGCAATCTCCATAACAGATGCCACGTTGCATCACCCATTGAGAGGACGCAAGGATTATTTTTAGAATTCTTTGATCACGATGACGCGGCGCTCAGAGATCCTTGACGAAGGATTCCAGATCTGCGCAACGGATTGCCGCGCGGAGAAGGACATGCAGGCGTGCGGAATCAGAAATGTGTGAAATTTCCTCGCGGAGGCCATCGGGGACCCGATCAAAGCGGATTTCCAGAGCCTCGACGACGGCCTGCTGCTTGGCAAGAATTGAAGGCAGAACCTGATCCACGCGTAGGCTCAATCAATGGAGGGATGTCGCCCCCGGCATCCTCTCTGCCACAGCAAGGGCGCCGAGGGCGACGCCCCTCCCTTTCATGTATCGTTTGTCGAGCCGCGCTCCATGCGTCCCGCGTTCTTACGCGCTGATTTGGGTCAGACAGGCTCTAAAATATTCACTCGCAGCGCCGACCTATTCGCCCGCGAGCTTCCGGATGCTGGCAAGGTGTTTTGGAGAAATGAACAAGCCGGCATCAACGATGGCGTCCATGGAGTCGCCTATCGAGGCAATGACTCCCCTCCTTTTGGCCATCAAAAGCAGGCCGAGCGTTCCAACCAATTTGAGGTGCAAGGCTTCGGCGCAGCGCCTTGCAGCGAGATCATCGAGAACGACCGTTGATTCCGGGATCGTCTCGGCCAAAGAAATCACCGAAGATTCACCCGCGCCCAAATCCCATGCAGCGACAAATCCGGTGGCTGATGGGGCGTTTGCGATGCAGGAGGACGATTCCGGCCCATTCAACCAAAGGGCGGCAGGATCGGAGGGATTGCCGCACCGTGCAATCTCATCGGCGACAGGCTGCGGGATAATGACTTTGGTTGCCATCCCAAAAACTTTTTCCAACAGTCCCGCCTTGGCGAGCACGATCACCGGCGAAGCATTGAAGACAAGCGTCACGCGTGAGACTCGATCTCCGAAATATCGTCCTCCACTCCTTGAAACGGGCTCACCCCCAACCGGGACAAGCAGGCGAGAAACTCCTGACGGGATTGCCCCGCGAGTTCAGCGGCCCGCTCCTGGCTCAAATGGCCGACTTCGTAGAGTTTTGCAGACGCCATGAAACGCAAACAGGCGGAGAGTTCCTTGGGAGCCTGCCGCAATGCGGAAAAGGCAGAATCGGGAACATCAATTTCAAGCTTCATGAGGGAAAGCTACCGACTTCTGTGCCGTAAGGCAAAGAGAAAGGCCAGGAAAGGGTTCTTCCCTCTTTACATTCGGAGAAGGGGAAGATTCGGGTCAAAAATTTCTGACAATTTTTGCGCGATCAGATCATCGAAGCGATCGAGCAATGCCCGGCGGGTCGCCAACCACGAGGCCACGGATTTCGACCCGGCGATCCAGCGCGGCGGCGATCCAGATGATGTCACCCTCACCGCAACTCGTCGGGATCTCCTCGGCGGCGGGAGGTTCGATCCCTTGGAATCAGAGCGGCACTTTCAAGCCGGCGTATCGGGCGAGCTTGCGCTGGCGTTCGTCGAAGGTGAGAAACATTTTGGCACCGAGGTGGACGGCGGTCGCCACATGCAGGATATCGAGTGTGCGGGGGCCTCCGCTTGCCGTGCGCTGGAGGGAATAGACGCGGGCCAACCGAAGGACGGCATCGGTATCTGCCGGCACCAACACATTCAGCCCGGCCGCGATGTCCTCCTCCCAGTCCGCAATCATCTGGTTCGCCTCGTTCTCGGAATATCCCTTTGCCCGATCCGCATCGTGCAAAAAGATCTGTAGCCGGATCGCCTGGATAAACTCGAATTCCAGCAGCGGTGTGAAGGGCAGCGGCGAGGATATCGTCCGGCGATAGGCCAGTGCTTGGGGCGTGTGAACCTGCTTGCGGTAGACCGAGCAGAGAAAACTGGTGTCGGGATAAACAGTCATCGCTCGCCGGTTTCAAACGCGCGCATTTCGTCCACTTCCTCTTGGGTGAAAACCCGACCGCCCCAAATCCGCTGAAGGCGTGCCTCATAGTCCGGGTGCCGGAGGCCACGCTTTGCGGTTGGCCGGGCGGGAGGCAGGATCCGGGCCACCGGCTTCGCGTGTTTGGTGATCAGAATTTCGTCTCCACCCGCGATCCACCCCTCGATCTTGGGAAAATCATACCGCAAATCACGGACAGTCGCAGTTTTCATAACATCACAAATATGTGATGATTTTCGGCTTTTGTCAAATCGCAAAACAAGCTCGCAAAACAAGCTCAATCGCCATGAAGGCTTGCCGTTCTGGAGAACTCCGTTTTGAGACTGAAAATCGCCTGGGCAGGATGCTCAGGCCACTGGAATGAATGGTCTGCGGGCTTGCCGACATTCCTGTCCGGGCTTATGGAGATCGGATGGCAACATTGCATGAAGAGGACGTGCGCGGGGCGCTTCGCGCGGTCAAGTATCCCGGGTATTCGCGCGACATCGTTTCGTTCGGGCTGGTTAAGGAAATCGGGATTTCCGGTGGCGACGTCGCGATCCGGATCGTGATGACGACCGGCGATCCGAAGGTGGCGGAGCAGATCCGCGACGAGGCGGAGCGCGCGGTGCGGGCGGTTCCCGGCGTTGCGGGCGTGAATGTGAGCGTGGACGTGCAGGTGCCCGCCGCACCTGCTGCGGGTGCCGGCCCGGAGAAAATTGACGGGGTCCACCACATCATCGCCGTCGCCAGCGGGAAGGGCGGCGTCGGCAAGTCCACGGTCGCCGCCAACCTTGCGCTCGCGCTCGCGGAATCCGGCCACCGCACCGGGCTCTGCGATTGCGACATCCACGGCCCGAGCGTCGCGCACATGTTCGGAGGCAACGAGCGCCCGACGGCCGATGAGGAAAGCCGGATCGTCCCGATCGAGCGCTACGGAGTTGCGCTGATGTCCATGGGATTCCTTCTCGATGACGGCTCGCCCGCCGTGCTCCGCGGCCCGATGGTCACCCGCTACACCCGGGAATTTCTCCTCCGTGTCGCCTGGGGGGAACTCGACTACCTGATCCTCGATCTTCCTCCCGGGACCGGCGACATCGCATTGACCATCGTGCAGACCGTCGTCCTCACCGGCGCGATCATCGTCACCACGCCCCAGGAGGTCGCGCTCATTGACGCCCGCAAGGCCGTCGCCATGTTCGAGAAGACCGATGTGCCAATCCTCGGCATCGTCGAAAACATGAGCTTCTTCCTCTCGCCCGGTGACGGCAAACGCCACGACATCTTCGGTGCCGGCGGCGGATCTCGCGAAGCCGCGCGGCTCCGGGTTCCGCTCCTCGGAGAGATCCCGCTCGAGTCCCTCGTCCGCGAGTCCGGCGACACCGGCCGGCCGGCTGTCGGCTCCCATCCTCAATCCGCCGCCGCCGCCGCATTCCGAGAAATCGCAAAAAAAGTTGCGGGTTTCCCATGAGCCGCCGGTTTTCGCTTCGGCGATATTGACTCCGGGCGGGCTGGGGAAATACAAGTGCCGGGGTCAAGTGCGGCGGCGGCGCGGCATTTGGCCGGATTTTTAAAAACATGAACGTCCACGGAAAACCGACCAGAACGATTTGGCTGCAGGATCCTGCCTTGGTGCAGATCATTGACCAGCGCGCCCTCCCACACGGGTGGGTCATCGAGGATCTGCGCACGGTCGAGGAAGTGGCCGTGGCGATCCGGGACATGCACGTCCGGGGGGCCGGGCTCATCGGTGCCACGGCGGGGTTCGGCATGTATCTTGCCGCGAGAGAAGCGTTGTCGGCCCCGGATCCTGCCGCCTTTTTGCACGGGGCGGGCAACCGGCTCAAGGCGACTCGCCCGACCGCCGTGAATCTCGCGTGGGCGGTGGACCGCCAGGAGCACGCGATGTCGTCGGCCTCCAGCCTAGCAGAGCGGGTGGATGTCGCCCTGCTCACAGCCCGGACGATTGCCGATGAGGACGCCGGAGCCTGCCGCCGGATTGGCGAACACGGAGTGGCGCTGATCCAGGAAGCCAGCCGCGCGAAAGGCGGCGCGCCGGTTCATGTGTTGACCCACTGCAATGCCGGGTGGCTGGCCTTTGTGGATTTCGGCTCGGCGACCGCGCCGATTTACGCCGCTCATGATCGCGGGATTCCCGTGCATGTTTGGGTGGATGAGACCCGTCCGCGCAGCCAGGGGGCGAAGCTGACGGCGTGGGAACTCGGCCAGCACGGGGTTCCGCACACGATCATCGCGGACAACGCCGGCGGCCACCTGATGCAGCACGGGATGGTGGATCTTGTCATCGTGGGCACCGACCGGACGACCCGCACCGGCGATGTCGCAAACAAAATCGGCACCTACCTCAAAGCCCTCGCCGCGCGCGACAACGGCATCCCGTTTTATGTCGCCCTCCCGTCATCCACCTTCGATTGGAAGATGCGCGACGGGGTGAAAGAAATTCCGATCGAGGAGCGCGGCTCCGAAGAGGTCAAGTATGCCGACGGGCTGTTCGAGGGCCGTCACATCGAGGTGCTCGTCGCCCCGGCTTCGAGCCCGGCCGCCAACTACGGGTTCGACGTCACCCCCGCCCGCCTGGTCACCGGCCTCATCACCGAGCGCGGGATTTGCGGCGCCTCCGAGCACGGGATCCTTGCCCTCTACCCCGAGCACGCCTGATCCACGAGCTTTTGGAACCGCTTTGACTGGTTCGCGTAGAACGGGTAGCGGCTGCCGCCGTCGCGCGGCTTGTAGCGCCAATGCTTATACGACCAGAGCCAGCATTCCGGGTGGTCGTGGATGGCCTGCTCGAGCACATCCCAGCATTGCTGGACGATTTTCCGGACGTTGGCACCCGGCGGGCATTCGATCGGCGGATGGTGGATGATCCGGTATTTCCCCCGCGGGCCGGGCCGGCATTCGATCGGCACGATGGCGGCGCCGGTCCGCTGGGCGAGCGCGGCGTGCGTCTGGGTGACGCTCGCGAGGAGCCCCCCGAAACAATTGATGAGGACGCTGCCCTCGCGCGGGTCGAGATTCAGGTCGCAAAGCATGCCGAATTTCCCGCCGCCCTTGAGAAATTTGAGCATGCGAATCATCGCGCGTTCCTGCGGAATCACGTGGTTGCCGGTGCTCGAGCGGAGGCGGTCGAAGACCGGACCGAGGAGCGGGTTTTTGAATTTCTGGGCGATCACCGGTCCCGGCGTGATCGTGTAGGCGCCCGCGAGCGCGAGCCACTCAAAGTTGCCGAAGTGGAGGCATGCGTAGATCGCCGGCCGCGCGGGATCCTTCCGGCAGCAGTCGTCCTCCCACCCCTCGAAGACGACGTGTTTTTTGACAAACTCCCCGTCCATGTTCGGAGCCCAGAAAAGCTCGAACATCGTGCGGGCAAACGTGACGTAGGATCCGCGGGCGATGGCGGATTTCCGGCGCCGGGAAAATTTCCCGGGAAACGCGGACTCGATATTCGCGACGGCGACCCTGCGCCCGCGGGGATCCAGCCGATAGGCGAGCGTTCCGAGGAGCGAGGCGAGAGGCGGGATCGCGCGGAAGGGAAGGCGCGCGACAAACCGTGCTCCGGCCGAAAGCCCGGCAAACTCGAGTTTTTCGCGGAGAGTCGGCGGCTTCATGACGGCTTCATCCGATGCGCGGAAAAACCGGCACCGGATCGCCGAGGCGGTGGCCGTCGGGCAGTCCGCCCCATCCGCATTGCTCGAGCTGGAGCGGCCCGTTCCATGCAAGCTGGGAGCGGATCGCATCGGCGGGCGAGGGGAGGAACGGGGTGATGAGGAGGGAGACGATCCGCAGCGACTCGGCGAGCGAGTAGAGAACCTCGTCGAGCTTGCCCGCGGCGGCGGGATCCTTGGCGAGTTTCCACGGCGCGCATTCCTCGACGTAGGCGTTGCAGCGGATGATGATTTCCCATGCGGATCCGATGGCCGCATGGATTTCGAAGGCCTCCATGTGGCGCGAATACGCGGCGACCTTTTCCGCGACGAAGCCGTCGAGCGGGGAGGCGGCGGGCTTGCGGAGGATTCCCTCCCGGTAGCGCTTCGCCATGCTGAGCGAGCGGTTGAGGAGGTTGCCGAGGCTGTTCGCCAGGTCGCCGTTGTAGCGCTGCACGAGCCGCTCCTCGCTAAAATCCGCATCGCGCCCGGTCGCGATGTCGCTGAGCAAATAATACCGCAGGGCCGCCACGCCGAAGGTGTCCGCGAGCACATCGGGATCCACGCTGTTCCCCGTGCTCTTGCTCATCTTCGCGCCCGCGATATTCCACCAGCCGTGCACGAGAAGCGCCGGGATGTCGTCGTCCGCAAACCCGCATGCCTTCAGCATGATCGGCCAGTAGATCCCGTGCGGAGGGATCAGGATGTCCTTGCCGATGACGTGGATCGCCGGCCAGCGCGAGCGGAAGGCCGCCTGGTCGGCGCCGGGGGTCGGATCGTATCCGGCGAAGCTCGCGTAGTTCGATAATGCGTCGAACCACACATACGTGACAAAATCCGTGTCGAACGGGAGCTCGATCCCCCACGCGAGGCGGGATTTCGGACGCGAGATGCAGAGGTCGCCGGACAGTTTCTCGACGGCGTTGCGGAGCTCGGCGACGCGGAAATCGGGAGTGACGAGCGGACGACCCGCCGCCGAGCGCGCGTCAATGAGATCGAGCAGCCACTGCCGGTGACGCGCGAGCTGGAAATAATAATTTTCCTCCTCGATGAGGACGACCTCGCCCCACTCCGGGCCGAACCCGCCATCCGCCCCGCGTTCCTTGTCGGTGAGGAACTGCTCCTGGCGGACGCTGTAATATCCCGCGCGCTTCGCCTTGTAGAAGTCGCCGTTTTCCCAGAGGAGCTGGAGCATCGCCCGGACGCAGTGCTTGTGGACCGGATCGGTCGTCGCCGCCCAGGCATCGTAGCGGATGTCGAGCTTCCTCCAGAGCTCGAGAAATTTCTCCGTGATCCCGGCCACGAATTCCTCCGGCGCGACGCCCTGCTTCTGCGCGGACTGCTGGACTTTCTGCCCGTGCTGATCCACGCCGGTCATGAAGAAAACGTCGTTCCCCTTGAGCCGCTGGTAGCGGGCGATCGCGTCGGCGAGAACTTTTTCGTAGGCGTGGCCGATATGCGGTGCGCCGTTCGTGTAATCGATCGCGGTGGTGATGAAAAACGTCATGTCGTCCAGGCGAGGCGGTGTCCGGGGGGCCTCACCCGCGCCGTCCGCCGGGCATCGTGATCTTCGCCTCCTCGCGGCAGCTGCGGAGCCACTCGGCGAAGAGAAGGGAGCGCTTGTTCTCGAGCAGTCCGGCGCGGATCTCCGAACGCTTCGCGGCGAATTCCGCTTCGGCGAGCGGCCCGCGCGACTGGAGGTAAACACAGACGCCGCCCCAGGGGGCCGGTTCGAAGGCGGAGATTTCTCCGTCCTTGAGCGAGAGGGTCGTGGAAACCACGCGCCGCTGTTCGGGTGTCAGCGATTCGCTCATCGGAGAAAGATTGGCGAGCGGCTCGGGGGTGAGCCCGGCGGACTTCGCCGCGTCGTCAAACGGTTTCCCCGAGGCGACCGCCTCGCGAAGAGTCCGGATTTTTTCCGCGGCGCCCACGCGGATCGCCTCGTCCGCCTTCGTCTGCCGGAGGCGCGCCTCGATCAGCGGGGTGGCTTCGGCCAGCGTCAGCGGGCGCGCAGGGTTGATCTCGACCAGCTCGGCCACATACAGGGCCTCGCCCGACTGGATGACGTCCGTCGCCTTGCCGACCGCGTTGAGCAGGAAGGAAGGCGGTGCCATGCCGGCGACCAGCGTGCGATCGGCCTCACCCGCAGCGGGCGTGCCGCCGAAGTTTCCCTCGCGGTCAAATGCCGGGGAGGTGACAACATTCAAACCGGCCGCAGCAGCGGCCCCGGCGAGCGACGAGGTGCTCAGCGAGTCGGAAAACTTGATCGCCCGATCCGTCAGCTTCTGCAGCTCCTCGACCTTGGCGCGGCCCTCCAGCTTGGTTTCGGCGGGCAGTTGAAAAGCCACGTAGCGGACCACGCGGGATTCCTTCGTGTTCAGGCTGGCCTGGCTGCGCTCGAAAACGGTGGCGACCTCGGACGGGGCGAGCCGGATCCCGGCGGCTGCGGCGGCCGCATCGAAGCGGACAAACGATCCGGTCACCGGCTGCAGCACGCGCGCGGCATCCCGGAGCTCCAGCTCCCCGGCGGCGGCGGGCGACTCGACGACGGCGGAGATTTTTTCCACGCGCAGCGAGTCGCGCATCACCTCCTCGAGCTGCCGTTCGGTGAACCCTCGCGGCACCAGTTGCTCGCGCAGAAACGCCGCATATTTTACCGGGTCGAACTGACCTTGCGTCTGGAAAACCGGCACCGCCTTGATCCGCGCCGCGACCTCCTCGTCCGTCGGATGCACGCCGAGAACGCGCGCCTGGTGCTGGAGGACGAGCAGATTCCAAACAAATTCCGTGAGGGCGGCCGACTGGTCGGCGCCGTTTCCGCCCAGCTTCTGCATCAGGTCGAACTGCCCGAGCGCGAGCGTGAGCTGGTAGTTCTTCACCTGCCGGTCGATCGTTCCCGGGCTCATCCTCTGACCGTAGATGGTCGGGTTCCGCGTCGAGGCCAGCTCGTCGAGCTGGGACGTGTTGTAGAGGAAAATAAATGCGACGATTGTCAGCACGGCGACCACGAGCATCAGCCCGCGTTGGTTTTTTCTAAGAATGGCGATCATGAAATTTACGGAGAAACTGTTGATTTGCGGAGAGAAAGTGTTTAAAGGGTTTGTTCAATGAAAGCAAGCGTCTCCCCCGGAATCGCGATTATTGTGCTCCTGGCACTTCCCTGCCTGGCCGCGCTCGGGCAGGACGTGGTCGTTCAAAAAGATGGCCAGCGCCGCGAGGGCCAGATCACGGGCATCAAAGCCGATGTCCTCCAGATCAAAGTCGGCCCGGCGGAAACCGGAATCCCGATGGCGAACGTCGCCTCGGTGTCCATGGCCCCACCGAAGGCCTACGTGGAAACCCTCGCGGCATGGCAGGCCGGCGATGCCAAAAAAACCCTTTCTCTCCTGGCTCCGCTGGTGGCCGGCTTCAACGGGCTCCCGACAAAATGGGCCGAGCGGGCGAGCGCGCTCCTCGGGGAAGCCTGCCTCGCGGCCGGGCAAACCGACAAGGCGGAATCCGCGTTCGCCGACTTCCAAAAATTTTATCCGGCCGCCTCGACCACCGCCGATATCGGGCTCGCGCGGCTCGCCATCGAAAAAAAGGATTTTGCGGCCGCCCGCGAGAAGCTTCTCCCGATCGTCGAGAAGGCGAAGTCCACGAAGCTCGCCGCATCCGGCGAATGCGCCGTTTTCGGCCAGGCTCTCTTCCTTCTCGGTCAGGTTCAGGAAGCCTCCGCGGAAAATTCCGAGGCTATGGAAAATTATCTTCTTGTCACCACGCTCTTCCATGAGGACAAAGCAGTCGCGCAAAAAGCCGGCGAACGCGCGGACGCCCTCGCGAAAAAAAACGTGATCGTCCCCTGAAAATTCTTTTTTTATTCCATCCATGAAATCCACCCGACATCTCACACCACTGCTTATCATCCTGCTTCTTGCCCTGACCGGTCCGCTGGTTCATGCCGCGGAAGGAACCCAGGAGAACATGAGCATCCTCAAGACGATCCTGCATGGCGGTCCGCTGATCATCATGATATGGCTTTGTATTTTGGGCACCTCGATGGCGATGATGACCTTCATCATCCAGCTCTTCCTGATGCTGCGCGACGAGCAGCTCGCCCCCGCCGCGCTGATCGAGTCCCTGCGAAACACGATCCACGCGGGCAACTACCAGGAGGCCTGGGAAATCTGCCGGGCGAACAAAGCCTACATCGCCCTCGTTCTCAAGGGCTCGCTCGAGCGCCTCGGCCGGGGCAAGGAGGCCGTCGAAACCGCGCTGATCGAGCACGGGATCCGCGAGGCCCAGAACCTGAAAACCAAGAACAGCTACCTTTCGGTCATCGGGGTCATCGCCCCGATGATCGGGCTTCTCGGCACCGTCATCGGAATGATGGGCGCGTTCGCCGTGCTGGGCGCGTCCGGCGTGGCGGATCCGCGCACCCTGGCGCTGCGGATCGGCGAAGTGCTCATGGCGACGGCGAGCGGCCTCTTCATCGCCATCCCGGCGTTCATCTTCTACTACTACTTCCGCAACCGCGCGACCATCGTGCTCGTGAACGCCGACGACAAGCTCAACCGCCTGATCGAGGACATCCCGTTCGACGAGCTCTCCGGCGTGCGGGTCGGCGAAAACTTCGAGGCGGGAGCGGGCGCGCCCGAGGTGTCCGGGGGCTCGCACAAGGTGTCCGTGGCGCTGACCACGAACTGCCCGACCTGCAACGGCGTGATCCAGCCGGGGCAGACTCCCTGCCCGCATTGCGGTGGCGTTCTCGACTGGGCCTGAACCATGTCCGAAGCCGCACACCACGGGAAGAAAAAGCGCCGCAAGCCGGAGGCGGATGCCGATCCGGAATTCCAGATCGCCCCGATGATCGATATTCTTCTCGTCCTTCTCGTTTTCTTCATGTCCATCAGCTCGACGGAGGTTCTCCAGTCGAACAAGGAGGTCAACCTCCCGATCGCCAAGGAAGCCAAGCAGGCGAAGGACAACCCCGGGCAGGTCATCATCAACGTGACCTATGTCCCGATCAACAACATGACCGGGATCGAGGTGGACCAGAAGCGCTACCAGTCTCCGGGCGAGCTGGTGGGCATGCTTCAAAACAAAGTCCGCATCAACCCGCTCGTCCGCGTGCTCATCCGCGCGGACAAGGAAGTGAAATACGAATACACGCGCCAGCTCCTGGAGGCGATCGGCGCGGCGGGCGTGGGCAACGTGACATTTTCCGTGGTGGACAAAGATAACAAGGCGCCGAAACCCTCGTGACCGGAGCGCGGCAACCTTCAACCTTTTAAAAAATTATGGCAGGTGGTGGAGTATCAGAGGACGGTGATGTCGGGTTTCAAATCGCGCCGATGGTGGACGTGGTTTTCGTGCTGCTGCTTTTTTTCATGTCCTGCGCGGGCCAGCAGGTTCTCGAGATGGAGCTGAACATCAGCCTGCCGAGCGGGCGGAGCGCGGGCGCCGCGAGCAGCGTGCCCTCGACACCGATCATCATCGACGTCATGCCGGATGGAAAGATCCAGATGAACAACAAGGTTTACGACAGTCCGACGAGCAAGGAGCTGCCCGAGCTCAAAGCCTGGCTCAAGGAAACGATCGCCAAATTCGGCGACAAGGACCCGGTCATCATCCGCCCCGACCCGCAGACCAAGCATGAGCGCGTGATGGACGTGCTCAATGCCGCATCAGCGGCGGGCGTTACCAAGCTCTCGTTCAGTTGAGGGGAGCTCGGGATGGGAGGAATGGGAGGGATGGGATTGATGGGGCTTTCTGGGAATTTCCTGCGGCCGGCAGGGCGGTTTTTTTGGCGGGGGTCGTTATTTTTTAAATGAGACAACGCGCTTCGATGGTTCGCGTGCTTGTGGTGAGCGGCGTGATTCTCGCGGTTCTTGTGGCGGGGCTTTTCGTCGCGTTTTCGGTTTGGTTTGGCTCGTATATTCAGAGCGAGGGCTTCCGGGCGATGGTTGCCGAGAAGACCGGGAAGCTATTCGATGCGAGCGCCGGTTTCTCCCCGCTTCGCTGGACCGGAGCATCCGCCTACGCGGAATCGGCAACGCTCGAAGGTTCGTCGTCGTCCGCGCTCAAAAGCCTGAGCGCCCGCGAACTGCGTGCGGAGATGAATTGGCGGGCCGTATTTTCAGGTTCGTGGAGGGTCGAGGAAATCACGATCACCCGCCTCGATGGGGAATGGCGGCCGCCGGATCGGGGGGCGCCGGCATCCGCGATTTCTCCAGACCAAGCCGCCGCGCCTTCCGGGTTTCTCGCGCTTCTGCCGAAAAAGTTCGAGCTGGGACTTCTCAGCGTCGGCAATGCGAGCCTGCGCTTCCGTGGCGCGGAGATCGCGGGCGCGTCGCTGGCTGTGAAGCCGGACGGCACGGGTTGGATCTTCGAGGGGAAAGGCGGGCGCCTCACCTCGCCCTGGGCCCCCGGTCTCGATATCACCGACTTCCGCGTCCGGCAGCAGGGGAACGAATTTTTTCTCACCCGGGGAAACTTGCGCCTCGGCGCGAACGGGAAAATCCTTCTCTCCGGCGAGTCGGCATCGGGCGGGAGGCTCGAAATTTCGTGGGACGGCATCGCGTCCTCCGATGTTTTCAAGGGGGAGTGGCACAGGCGGCTGGAGGGCGTCCTTTCCGGAACCGCCACGCTCGCCGCCCCCGATACGTTCCGGGGGAGTGCGGTGCTCCGGGACGGACGCCTGGAAAACCTTCCGATGCTCGCAACCATCGCGGAGTTCACCCAGAATCCCGCGTTCCGCCGGATGCCGCTGCAGGAGGTGCGGGGGGATTTCATCAGGGAAAATAACAGGTGGCACGTGAGCAATTTTTCGGCCGAGTCCAAGGGGCTCTTGAAGATCGAGGGCGCCGCCGTGATCGGCCATGGGGGCGCGCTCGAGGGGGAATTCCAGATCGGGGTGACTCCCCATACGCTCCAATGGTTGCCCGGCTCGCGCGAACGCGTGTTCACAAAAGCCCGCGACGGCTACCTCTGGACAGATCTGAAGGTCGGCGGCACCATTGAAAAACCAACGGAGAACCTCTCCGCGCGGATGGCGTCAGCGATGGGCGAGGAGATCATCGGGACGGGCGCCAACCTGATCGAAAAGGCTCCCGGAACCGCTGTCGAAGGGGTGAAGGGCGTGCTCGACATCCTCCGCCCGCTGGTGCCGTGAACGTCCCGGCACTTCACCAGAGCCGGCATCCCCACACGGGCGATCGGCGCGCTATTCGATCGCGATCCGGTTTTTAGCGAGGGTGAGGCCGGTGACGCGGGCGTAGGCGGCGATCGCGCGGATGTGGTCGGTGCGGGCGCGGAGGGCGCTGATTTCCGCGTTCGCGAGGTCGCGCTGGAACTGGAGGACTTCAAAGGTGGTTGTGGTTCCGCTGGCGAGGCGGATCTGCGCGGCATCGAGGGTCTTCCGGACGTAGTCGAGCGTTGCGGCGGTGGCGGCGATCCGCTCGCGAGTGGTTTCGATCTGGCCGGCTGCGTTGTCGGCCTCGACGAGGATCGACTGCTCGAGGCGCTTGAGCTCGACGAGCGCGCGGGCGGTCTCGAGTTTGTTGGCTTCGAGGTCGCCGCGCGCCGTGCGGTTCGGGATCGGGAGGCTTCCGACGACGCCCGTCGTCCAGGCGAGGTTGCTGGTATTCTGGCCGGTGACGCGCTGGAAACTTTCGGCGAGCGACGAGTCGATCCCGTTGATGCCGAAGCTGGCCACGAGGTCGAGCCGCGGGAGGGTCTGGTTCCGTGCGAACACGACGTTGATCTGCCGCTTCTGGAGCTCGAGGAGGGCCTGCCGGTAATCCGGCCGCATCTGGAACGCGAGGGGGAAATCCTTCTCCTTGTCGGCCTTCGCATCCGGCAGGCCAGGCAGGGACGCGATTTCGAGGCGGGTCTGCAGGATGCGGAAAACCTCGTCGGTCACGAGCTGCTTGAGAAAATTTTCGTTGTCGAGCATGGCGCGCCGGGCGACGAGGACTTTTTCGTCGCGGGCCGCGAGGTCGGCGCGCGCCTGCATGACATCGAGCGGCGACATGACGCCGATTTCCGCGCGCTTGAGGTTGTCGGCGAGGAGCTGGGCGGCGAGCGAGCGCGACCGCTCCTCGACGCCCAGGTTTTCCTTCGCGAAATACAGCTCGCAATACGTGTTCACGGTATCCGTGACGACCTGGATGATCCGCTCGCGCAGCGTCCATTCCGAAATCGCCCGGTCGGCGCGCGCAATCCGCAGCTGCGCCAGGTTCACGTCGGTCCCGAAATTTTTCAGGATCGGCTGGGTGATCGAGATCCCGAAGAACGAATTGAACCGGTCGTTGGCGATCCGGTTGTCGGAGGTCTGCGTGGTCGAGGCCCCGATGTCGTAGGTGAGGCCCCACGGGCTGACGCCGGTGATGCTGGAGTCCACCTCGAGCCCGCTCGTGCGGGCAAAGAGATCGGGAGTCTCTCCGCCGGGCGCGGCCACCGGCACCACGAGCTCGTTGTTGAGCGTGCGGAGCTCCTGGTTGTTCTCGTTGTAGGTCACGGAAACCCCGGCGACCGGGTCGAACTTCCCCGAGGCCGCCAGCTGGCGGGCGCGCGCAATCTGCGGCGTGAACCGCGCGGCCCGGATCTGAAAGTTTTTTCCGAGCGCCATCCGGATCGCGTCTTCGAGGTTCAGCGAGAGAACCTGCTCCGGCGCGGCGGTGGCGAGGGCGGCTGTGAGGATGAGGATCAGGAACACCCGGAGTCCGGGTGCGCGCCCGCACCCAAAGAAGCGAGCCCATGAATGCTTGCTTACCATTGTTCCACAGCCAGAGCAGGCACGCGAAAAAACTCCGACGTATTCCGGGTGATCAGCGCGTGTCCGTGGGAGCGGGCGGTGGCGGCAATCACGAGATCATTCGGGCCGATCGGCATTCCCGCTTTTTCCAGATGAGCGCGGATTTCCGCGTAGTGCTCGACCGCCTCGCCTTCGAACGGAATCATCCGGAGCGGAGCAAGAAATTTTTCCACGGCACGCCGGTTATCCTCGGGCTTGGCGCTGACCTTCGCGCCGAAAAGCAATTCCGCCCGCACCATTTCAGGGACGGAATAATCGCGTGGAGTTTTCGAAAGATACTTTCCAATCAATCCGGCGTCGCGCTTGCGCAGCAATTCCACGATGATGTCGGTGTCGAGCGCGAGGATCATGCGTCAAAATCCGCCGCTTGATCACGCGACCGGGCCCTGTCGGCGGGCGCTTGGAACGAACGATCCGAAATGCTGCCGAGAACCTCCGCATAACCTTCCGGCCACGCCGGAGCACCGGCTGCCAAAATCAGTTTCTCCCTCGCCCAGCGGGACAAAGAAAGCGCATCACGCTTCGCCGCCCGCTCAATCAGCCGGTCGGATTTGGCATCCAGATAAATCGTGAGTTGCGCCATGAGGAGAAGGTAGTATTTCCACATACACTCGCAAGTATATTTTCAGGCTGCGGCGCGGGATCCGCCGCAAAACCTGGAGGAGCTGCCCCGTCAGCGCCGGCTTCCCTTCTGCGGCGGATCATTTCAAAAATCCATCGCGGCTGGCGGGGGGAGCTGGATGACCGGTTTGTCGAGCGGGGAATCGAGCGGGTTGACGCTTTCCGCCTTGCGGACTTCCGGTTCGGCATTGAGT
>Ga0194053_10000349_pt1 | contig 35706 bp, 33 predicted proteins | sample SepL228m_MetaG_FD_161684 | JGI IMG/M metagenome (GOLD analysis project Ga0194053, IMG submission 161684) | Anoxic zone freshwater microbial communities from boreal shield lake in IISD Experimental Lakes Area, Ontario, Canada - Sep2016-L227-8m | ecosystem: Environmental > Aquatic > Freshwater >... | reverse complement strand
GCCCGACCGGCGCGATTTTCCGCACGTTTGTCGAAGACCCCTATTACGAATACACGATCAAAGAGCCGCTCTGCGTCGGCTGCGCCAAATGCGTCAAAGGATGCACGATGTTCGGCAACGGTTCGCTCCATCTCCAGATCCGCCACGATATCTGTGTCCATTGCAACGAATGCTCGATCGCCCGCGCGTGCCCCGCCGATGCCATCCACCGCGTCCCGGCCGCCGAGCCATACAAGTTCAAGAACCGCGGGGGACAGGCATGATCTGGCTGCTTGCCGCCCAGCGTTTTCCACCGCCCGAATTCACCGAAACCGGCCACAGCCTGCCCGCTTTCAATACTCCGCTTCCCCGGGGGCCGTGGCTCGAACACCTCGATGTCGCGGTGCTGGTCGGGGCGCTCGTGCTCGCGGTGTGGTTCGCGCTGCGCTACCGATCGCGGCGAGGACTCGTCGCGCTGGGAATATTTTCCATGCTTTATTTCGGGTTCTGGCGGAAGGGGTGCATCTGCTCGATCGGCAGCATCCAGAATATCGCGCAGGGGCTCGCGGATTCGTCGTTCGGGGTTCCGGCGACGGTTTTGGTATTCGGCTTGGTGCCGTTGGTTTTCGCGCTCCTCTTCGGGCGCGTGTTTTGCTCAGCCGTCTGCCCGCAGGGTGCGCTCCAGGATTTGATGCTGCTGAAGCCGGTCACTGTGCCGTTGTGGCTGGAGCACGGGCTGCGCTTGATCCCCTACACGTATCTCGGGCTCGCGATGATATTCGCGGCGACCGGCGGCGGATACATCATCTGCCAATATGACCCGTTCGTGACGATTTTCCGCCTCAGCGGCAGCGCGTTGATGGTGTCGTGCGGCATCGGGCTGCTCCTACTCGGCATCTTTGTCGGGCGCCCCTACTGCCGGTTTCTCTGCCCCTATGGCGTCCTTCTCGGGCTGGCGTCGAACGTGTCGAAATGGAGGGTGAGGATCACGCCGGACACCTGCACCCAGTGCCGGTTGTGCGAGCAGTCGTGCCCGTTCAACGCGATCAATCCATCCACCGTCGAAACCCCGTCGCGCACTGTCACAGCCGACAAACGGCGTCTGGCCGCGATGATCCTGCTGCTGCCGGTGCTGCTCGTCCTCGGCGGATGGCTCGGCGGGATAACAGCGAAGCACCTTGCCGCCAAACACCGGACAGTCAATCTGGCCGAGCGGGTTTTCCTCGAGGAATCGGGAAAAGTGCAAGACACAACCGATGCCTCGGCGGCATTCCGGATAACCGGTGCTCCCGTGGAGACCCTTTATGCCGAGGCACGGGTCGTGCAGGACCGCTACGTGCTGGCTGGCCGCTTGTGCGGCCTGTGGATCGGGCTCGTGGTCGGGGGTAAACTCATCGCGCTGGCAATCCGCAGAAAACACAACGACTACGAGGCGGACCAGACCAGGTGCGTCGCCTGCGCCCGGTGCTTCAGATCCTGCCCCCAGGAACTTCAACGCCTCGGACTGCCCGTGCCGGAAGGCGCGCCGCTGGCACCTCCCCGCTGATACCCGTCCCGGTGAATAAAGCGCACCAGTGAAACGCCCAGTTCTTCTTGTTGTATTGATCAGTCTGTCGCTTGTGATTAGCGCCAGTGGATATGAGCATCTCTTATCACCAGATGGTCGATTCGAGGCATATACCACCCCTCACAACCTTGACGGCACCGGTATGCGATTGTTTTTGCGCGTGGCTGGAAGCAAGGCAACTGGAGTTCTCTTGCGCGAGAATGATCGCTGGATTCGGACGAATTGGTCCCCAGATTCACGTTTCTTAGCCGTCATCGACGGCTCAGATGGCCATGTAACCGATGTTTTTATTTATCGTGTCCTTCAATATTCTGGAACTGCCAAGACGAAGGCGCATTTTTTAACCTTCCGGAGCATGGGCTCAGTCGCTGATTCAGCACGGGCACCAGGGCTCCTCGCACAGCTTTGGTATCACACACCCGGTCCTTTCACTTATGACGTGCAGTGGGATGTCTCTGGATGGGAGATTTCCAGAAACATCGTTTTACTTACGAAGCGAAGTCGTGCATCCAAAGATGCCAGAATTAAAGTTATCCTTGATTCCCCGCAAACCCACAAATGACCGATACCCGGAACCAAACAGTTTGAACAAGCCCGGCTATTTTTACAATTTCGCACTGGCGCTTGCGGTGGCGTCGGGGCTGTTCGTGCTCCTGACCGGCGGGTTGCTGGCGTTCAACGAAGTGCGCGGGAAAGTTTCGATGCTGGTCAACTCGAAGCAGGTCGTGCGCCTGCACGACGAACTGCGCGGCAAACCGAAGGATGAGGAGTTGAAAATCCGGATCCGCCAGCTCGATCTCGAACTCCGTCAGGAAACATTTTACCGGCTGCGGCTCTCCCATAATGCCAGCCGCGCGTTGCTGGGCGGGCTGGCGGTTTTCTTGGTCAGCGCCCATTTCGTGCGCTCGTCGAGACGGCGGTTGCCCGATCCTCTAGCGTGGGGCGCGCGCAAGGCCGGTGAGGAAAAGCGCGCGACCGTGCTCGCGAGATATGCGGTGGCCGGTGTGTTCGCTCTCCTAGCGGCCACAGCTGTCGCCGTCTCGACGCAGCCGGTCCACTTGCCTGCAGCCATGCCGTCAACGCCGGACGCGCCTGACCCGAACGGTGCGCCGCATCCGGACTCCCAAGCAGCACAGCCTTTTCCCTCTGCGGAGGAGGTGCGGCAGCAGTGGCCGTCGTTCCGCGGCCCGGACGGATCGGGCGTCGCAGCGAATGCCGCAGCACCGGTGACATGGGACGCAAAGTCCGGGACGAACATCCTCTGGAAAACCGAAGTGCCGCTGCCGGGACTGAGTTCGCCGGTGGTCTGGGGCAACGCCGTGTTCGTGACCGGCGCGGATGAAACGCAGAGCTGTGTTTTCCGTTTCGACGCCGACACCGGCGCGCTCGTGTGGTCGGCCACGATCAAGCTCCCCGGCGGTGCGCGTCCGCCGAAACCGGAGGTCGGCGAGGAAACGAGTTTGGCCGCCCCGACCCCGGTCACCGACGGTCGGCGCGTGTATGCGTTGTTTCCGACCGGCGAGATCGCGGCGTTCGATTTTTCCGGCAAGCAAGTCTGGGCGCGCAACATCGGCCCGCTGGAAAACCAGTATGGCTACGCCGCTTCGCTGGCGATTTACCAAGACCGGCTGCTGGTCCAGATCGACCGCGGCCAGCCGGAGGATGGCCAGTCGCGGATGCTCGCGCTCAACACGCAGACCGGGCAACAGCTCTGGGAGGTGAAGCGCGATGTCGCGGGTTCGTGGTCGTCGCCGGTCGTTCTCGATGTCAATGGCCAGCCTCAATTGATCACCTGCGCCAGCCCGTTCGTGATCGCCTACAGCCCGGTTGACGGACAAGAACTCTGGCGGAACAAATGCCTCGAAAGCGATGTGGCTCCGTCGGCGATCATGTCGGGCAACATGCTCGTCGCAGTCGCGCCGAACACAGCTATTCTCGGTTTGCATCCAGGCGCTGCGGATGTCGCGTGGAAAATCACGGAAGGCGTGCCGGACGCAACCAGCCCGGTCAGCGATGGCAAGCGGATGTATATCGTCGAGAGTAGCGGCATGCTGACCTGCTACGACATCCAGACCGGCAAAGTCGTCTGGTCGCACGACCTCGACAATATGTTCTACGCGTCTCCGGCGATCGCGGGCAACGCTTTGGTCCTCGTCAGCCGCAAGGGCAACTCGTGGGTGCTGGAAACCGGAGACACCTACAAGGAACTCGGCAAAGGCGACATCGGCGAGGAGTGCTGCGCCAGCCCGGTGCCGGTTGGCAAACGCCTGTTCTTGCGCGGCAAAAACCACCTGTTCTGCATCGAGGCCAAATGACCGATCACGACACGGATGTTTTTGTGGGCCAGCTCCTCGAGCGGACCGGCCGCCGCCCGGAGGCGACGATTCCGATCCTGCAGGGCATCCAACGCGAATACCGGCACCTGCCGGAGCCGGCGCTGCGGCGCGTCAGCGAGGTGACCGGCATCCGGCTTGCCGATTTGGTCGGCGTGGCGACGTTCTACCACCAGTTCCGGATGGGCGAAGTCGGACGGCACACGATGCGCGTCTGCCACGGCACCGCCTGCCACGTCAAAGGCTCAGAAAACATCCACGACCACATCAACCGGCAACTCGGTATCGCCGACGGCCACGACACCTGCCCGAACAACGAGTTCACCGTCGAGCGCGTCGCCTGCCTCGGCTGCTGCACGCTGGCACCGGTCGTCCAGCTCGACCACACGACCTACGGCCACCTGACCGCGGACACGATCGCCGAAATGGTGGACGATTTCCGCGCGACCCGGCACGAAACGATCTCCGATGTGGACGCTGTCGCCGGGCACCGCAACGGCCACGGCGCAGAGATCCGTGTCGGCCTCGGCTCCTGCTGCATGGCGAAGGGCAGCGACGAACTGTTCCACCTCCTGCGCCGGACCGTGAAGGATTTCGGCATCTCCGCATCGGTCAAACGCGTCGGCTGCGTCGGCATGTGCCACCAGACGCCGATCGTCGAGGTCCGCCTGCCCAATGGGCCGACAGCATTTTACTCGAAGGTCGGCCCTGACGAAGCCGAGGGCATCGTGCGGAGGCATTTCCGTCCGGCGAGCCTGCGACGGCGGTTCCTGCGGTGGGTGGACCGGACGCTGGAACAACTCGTCACCACGGATGGCGGCTTGGAAAAAATGGACGCGCATTTGCTCGATGTCGGCGGGAAGCCTGTCCAGGCATTCATGGACCGGCAGGTCCGCATCGCGACCGAATCGTTCGGCGAGTTGGACCCTCTCGATCTGGATGAGTATCTCTCGCAGCAGGGGTTCAACTCGCTCAGCCGGGCGCTCAACCGCCCACCGGAGGAAACGATTGCCACGATCACGCAAAGCGGCTTGCGCGGCCGGGGAGGTGCGGGGTTTCCGACCGGAGTGAAATGGGCCCGCGTCCGGAATGCGCCCGCCCCGGACGGCCTCAAATACGTCATCGTGAACGGCGACGAGGGCGATCCCGGCGCGTTCATGGACCGAATGCTGATGGAGTCGTTCCCATATCGTGTCATCGAGGGCATGCTGATTGCCGCGCACTGCGTCGGTGCCAAGGAAGGCTACATCTACGTCCGCGCCGAATATCCGCGCGCGGTGAGCCGGTTGCGCGAGGCGATCCGCGTGTTGACCGAGCGCGGGTTCTTGAACGATTTCGCCCTTCGCATTTTCGAGGGAGCCGGGGCGTTTGTCTGCGGCGAGGAAACAGCCTTGATCGAATCGATCGAAGGCAAGCGTGGCATCCCGCGCATGAAGCCGCCCTATCCGGCGGATTGCGGTCTGTGGCAGAGGCCGACACTGATCAACAACGTCGAGACGTTCACGATGATCCCGTGGATTGTCCGCCATGGCGCGGAGGCATTCGCCGCGTTCGGCACGGAGAAAAGCAAGGGCACGAAAGTGTTTGCACTTGCCGGCAAGATCGACCGGGCCGGGCTCATCGAAGTGCCGATGGGGATCACGATCCGCGAGATCATCGAGGACATCGGCGGCGGCGTGCCGAACGGAAAAAAATTCAAGGCCGTGCAGATCGGAGGTCCGTCCGGCGGCTGCATCCCGGCGGCTCTCGCGGGTACAACGGTTGATTTCGAGGCGCTGGCGGCGGCGGGCGCGATCATGGGGTCGGGCGGGCTCATCGTGCTCGACGAGGACGACTGCATGGTCGATATGGCCCGGTATTTCCTCTCGTTCCTGCGTGACGAGTCGTGCGGCCAGTGCACATTCTGCCGGATCGGAACGACCCGGATGTATGAAATCCTCGACAAGCTTTGCCTGGGCAAAGGAAGACCGGCGGATCTCGACGAACTCCGCGTGCTCGCAGGCCTGACCACCCAGGGCAGCATCTGCGGGCTCGGCCGCACTGCGCCGAACCCGGTTCTCACCACGCTGCGGTATTTTCTCGACGAATACGAGGCGCACATCGCGGGCCGCTGTCCGGCGGGAAAATGCAAGCCGCTCGTCCAATACGTCGTCCAGGACAACTGCACCGGCTGCACGCTTTGCGCCCAACATTGCCCGGTCAACGCGATCCCGATGACGCCGTATCGCCGCCACCGTATCGACGCCGACATCTGCACCCGGTGCGATGTCTGCCGCGTCGATTGCCCCGAGGACGCGATCACGATCATGAGCGGCGGAGCGAAATGCCCCGGCCACTCGCACCACGAACCGCTGCCCGAACCGCTGTCCAAACATGAGTAACACCATCACGCTCACCATCGACGGCCAGCCCGTCACCGTGCCGGATGGCAGCACGGTCCTCGACGCCGCGCGGCAGCTCGGGCTGAACATTCCGACGCTCTGCCACCTCGCGGGCGTGAAAGAAAACCATCCCTCGTGCATGGCGTGCGTCGTGCGGATCGGCAACGACCCGCGCCTGTCGCCATCGTGTTCGACAAAAGTTACCGAGGGCATGGACGTCGCCAGCGAGACGCCCGAGGTCAAGGCGGCGCGGAAGGCGGCGATGGAGTTGCTTTTCAGCGACCACCTCGGCGATTGCATTTCACTCTGCCAGCGCGTCTGCCCGGCACGCCTCCAGATCCCCGCCACGATCCGGCTCGTTGCCGAAGGGAAAATGCGCGAGGCGATCGCGCTCGTGAAAAAAAATGTCGTGTTCCCCGGAGTGCTGGGCAGGATCTGCCGCGCGCCGTGCCAGGCCGGCTGCCGCCGCGCGAAATACGACGGGGCGGTCGCGATCCAGTTGATCGAGCGCGAAGTCGCCAACCAGGATGCCGCCGACCCGTTCGTGCCCGAGTGCGATCCGCCGACAGGCAAGCGTGTCGCCATCGTCGGGGCCGGGGCAACCGGGCTGAGCGCCGCATTTTTCCTGATGCAGTCCGGCCATCACTGCACCTGCTTTGACGATCACGACGAACCCGGCGGCCACATGCGCTACGGGGTGGGGGAAGACGAACTGCCGCGAGCCGTGCTCGACGGCGAGATCGAAATTGTCAAACGCCTCGGTCTCGAACTGCGCCCGAACACGCGCCTCGGCCGCGACATCAGCCTCGCGGAACTCCAGGAGCAGTTCGATGCGGTAATTCTCGCGGTCGGTAACATGCAGAAGACCGATCCCGCCGGGCTCGGCGTCGAGGCCACGGAACGCATGATCCGCATCGATGCCGCCACTTACCAGACAAACGTTCCCGGCGTCTTCGCGGCCGGCAGCGCGATCCGTGCGGGCTACGATCCGGCGAGATCGGTCGGCGACGGGCGGAATCTTGCGGAATGCGTGGAGGGCTTTCTGAACGGCCGGACCCATCACGTCGGCCACAAGGATTTCACCTCGACGATCCCGAAGATGCCGGTCGAAGAATACCAGGAGCTCTCGAAAGGCTCGGTAGCGACGCTGAGCGTGCGCGAGCTCATCACCGAAGCCGAGTCCGCCGCCGGCCGCTGCTGCCACTGCGACTGCCGCTCGGCCAACAACTGCCGCCTCCGGATCTTCGGCGAGGCATACGACGTGGACCCGAAAGCCTACGTCGGCGAGCACCGCCGGAAATTCAAGTTCATCCGTCAGCCTGCCGGCGTGATTTTCGAGCCGGGGAAATGCATCTCGTGCGGGATCTGCATCGAGCTCGCCGCGCAATCGAGCGCTCCGCTCGGCCTGACATTCATCGGACGCGGCTTCGACCTGAAAATCGGCGTCCCGCTGGACGGTCCCCTCGCCGACGGCCTGCAGCACGCTGCAGAAGATTGCGTGAGGCACTGCCCCACAGGCGCACTGACTTTTGAGGACGAGTCGAAGAACGTGATCAAAAACTCAGGGAAGTGACAATTCGCCCGAACGGCATAGGCTGGCCGCGATGATTCCTTTTCGCAATTTGGCCGAGACCCGGACGCCGGACGGCTCGCGGTTTTCCCTGCACGAGCACGACGGGGAGTATTTTCTCAAGCTCAACGGCCGCCAGCTCATGGGCTCGAACAACACGGTTTCGGAGTGCCTGCTGGCAGACCTCGCGTGCGACTTTTCGAAGCCCGTTGCGGCACCCCGCATTCTGATTGGCGGGCTTGGTCTCGGTTTCAGCCTCCGGCGCGTGCTCGAACTGACAGGGCCGAAGGCTGCGGTTTGGGTGGCCGAACTGCTCCCCGAGGTCGTCGCATGGAACGGGCAATTCCTTTCGGGCCTCAACGGCAAACTTCTCGATGACCCGCGCGTGGAGATTTTCACCGGCGATGTTTTCGATTGCATCAAACGCGGCTCCGGAAAATTCGACGCCATTCTCCTCGATGTGGACAACGGCCCGACTTCGTTCGTGCAGGCGAAAAACTCCCGTCTTTACACCGGCAACGGGCTCTCGCTGATCCACCGCGCGCTCCGCCCCGGCGGGCGGGTGGCCTTCTGGTCCGCGGAACGGGAGCTCGCGTTTCCGGGGCAACTCTCCCGGGCCGGCTTCGTGGCCACGGAGTTCGAGGCCAAGGCCCACGAGCGCGCCAAGCGGGCTGCTCACCGCATCTACGTCGGAGAGGCGCGTTAACGCAGAAAAAACTCCGGTGTCTTTTTTGCATGGCTCGCGGGAATGCGCGGACGGCGGGGAATTCATTGCCTGGCCTGGACTTTCTTGCGAGCCTCCCGTTTGTTCACTCCAACAACCATGAGCAAAATCATCATCCTTGGCGGCGCCGGATTCCTCGGTGCGAACTGCGCGCGGTATTTTCGGGAAGCGGGCCATACTGTCCATGCCTTTGACAATCTGGTCCGGCGCGGCTCGGAGTTGAATCTTCCGGAGTTCAAGCGCTTAGGCGTCGAATTTTTCCATGGCGACGCGCGGAACAAGGAGGACTTTGTCACGCTTCCCAAGGGGATCGATTTCGTGATCGACTGTTCGGCCCAGCCCTCTGCGGTGGACGGATACAACAATCCCACATTTGACCTCACGAACAACACCTACGGGCTGGTCAATGCACTGGAGTTCGCGCGCGAGCGGGGAGCCGGGTTGATTTTCTGCAGCACGAACCGGGTTTACAGCGCCGACAGGGTGAATGCTTTTCCTGTCCGTGAAGAGGAAACCCGGTGGGAATGGGACGCCCCGAAGGTGACGCCCACGAGGGGCTTTGATCCTGTCCATGGCTACTCACAGGAATTCGACATCGACGGGGGTGCCCACAGCGTTTACGGGCTGTCGAAAATATGTGCCGATCTCATTTGCCAGGAGTGGACACGCGCATTCGACGTGCCCACCGTCGTGAACCGGTTCGGCGTCCTTGCGGGCCCGGGCCAGTTTGGGAAATGCGCGCAGGGCTGGGTGGCGTGGTGGGTCATCGCCGCGCTCTTCGACCTTCCCCTGCAGTATATCGGATGGAAGGGCAAGCAGGTGCGCGATGTCCTCTACGCGCAGGACGTCTGCCGGCTATTCGAACTGGAGATGAACAACATCGAATCCATCAAGGGGCAGGTCTTCAACGCGGGGGGAGGGCACGAAAATACTCTGTCGCTTCTCGAGGCCACGGCGATCGTCAATGATCTCACCGGAAAGAACCTTTCGCCGTCGCTTGCCCCCGAACCACGCACGGCTGACTTCCAAATCTGGATCAGTGATTTCCGCAAGGCCACCGACGTCCTGGGATGGAAGCCGGAGATCAATCCGCGCAACGGATACCAGTCGATTGTGGATTGGGTGCGACGCGAGGAACCCGCCCTCCGCGCGCTCTATATTTAAGTTCTCACGCGAGGCGAGAGCGCCACGCCTCCACGATCTGGCGGATCGTTTCCTCGAGCGAGACGGAGATGTCCCAGACGGGGAAGTGGCCGCGCATTTTGCGCAGGTCGCTGTAGTAGCAGATGTGGTCGCCGACGCGGTTTTCGTCCACATACGTGAAGGCCTGCTTTTTCCCGCTGAATTTTTCCGCGAGCTGGAAAGCTTCGAGGATCGAGCAGGAATTCGACTTTCCGCCGCCCAGATTGTAAACCTCCGCGACGCGGGGAGCCCGGAAGAATTCCCACATGAACCGGGCGACGTCCTCGCTGTGGATGTTGTCGCGGACCTGTTTGCCCTTGTAGCCGAAAACCTTGTATTCGCGGCCTTCAAGGTTGCATTTGACCAGGTAGGAGAGGAACCCGTGGAGCTCGACGCCCGAGTGGTTGGGGCCGGTGAGGCAACCGCCGCGCAGGCAGCAGGTCGGCATGTGGAAGTAGCGGCCGTATTCCTGGACCATCACGTCGGCCGCGACCTTCGAGGCGCCGAAAAGCGAATGCTTGGACTGGTCGATGGAAAAGTCCTCGGCGATCCCGTGTTCGTAGGCGGGGTCGGCGTAGTCCCAACGGGTGTCCAGCTCGGCGAGGGCGATGGTGTTCGGGCGGTCGCCATAGACCTTGTTCGTGGACATGTGGATGAACGGGGATTCCGGACACGCGCGCCGGGCGGCCTCCAGGAGATTGAGCGTCCCGACGGCATTGGTGTCGAAGTCGTCGAACGGAATCGCCGCTGCCCGGTCGTGCGAGGGCTGCGCGGCGGTGTGGATGATGGCGTCCGGCTTGAGCGAGGCGACCAGATCGAGGACGCCGCTGCGGTCCCGGATGTCGAGTTCGTGGTGGGTGTAGCCGGCGATCGCATTGGCCAGCCTCTCCTGATTCCAGCGCGTGTCGCCCTGCGGGCCGAAAAAAACGGCGCGCTGGTTGTTGTCGAGGCCGTGGATGGCGCAGCCCTGCCGCGCGAAAAACAGGGAGACTTCGGAGCCGATCAGGCCGGAGGAACCAGTGACGAGGATTTTCATGAGGAGAGGTATTGCCGAGCCCCCCCACGCGATAGCGGTTCACCAACAAAGATCAAAGCAACTTTTTTCCCAACACTTAGGGAGACGTCCTCCGGGAGGCTATGGGATCGCAGCTTGGCGGGAGGCAAAGGCAGACAAAAGTTTGCGCCTGGCTGCTCCTCAAGAGTAGTTGCCTTCCCTGCGCCAGACATCCAGCATGACCTCATACTGGGAGAGCGGCATGCCCGTGTAGATGCAGTTGCTGGTGGAGAAAATGTAGCCGCCGTCAGGCATCCCATGGCGCAGGGCGTAACGGGCCGATTCCCGCACCTGCTCCGGAGTGCCGGCATCGAGCATCCCGCAATGCACGTTGCCGATCAGGCAGACGCGATGTCCGTAGAGCCGTTTGATCTCGGCGATATCAATTCCGCCCTGCGGATCGAGCGAGTGCAGCGCATGGGGTTCGGTTTGAATCATCTGATCCACGATCGGCATGATATTGCCGTCGGTGTGCTTGATGACATGGAAACCTGCATCCCGGTAACCCCGGGTCAGACGCGCAAGGTAAGGGGTGACAAATTCTCCGAACTGCGCCGGACTCAGAAATGGACCGCTGTTGAAGCAGTAATCGGAGCAAAGCGCGAAGCCGTCCAAGCCGCCATGGTCGCGGAAGCGTTCGGCGCGCTCCAATGCCCGGTCAACTCGCAGCGAGGCTTCGGCCATCACTTTTTCCGGCTCGTCCGCCAACCGGTACGAGAACGCCTCCATTTTGCCGCCGCTGGGGATTTCGTATGTCGCGTCACCGTGCATCATCAGGAAATAGCGGTCCGCAGATTTCTCTCGGATCAGGTCGATCAGCCTCAGCGTGCAATCGTCGGTGTTCGGGTTGGGGTGCAGAAAAATGGCGCTGTGCTCGAACCGCTCCGCCGTGGCGATGTAAAGATCGGCCATGTCCCGCAGGTGGAGTTCGCGCTCGCTCTCTTTCATCTGGAGCCATTGGGCGTAGTTGCGGTGGCTCGGATGGACTTTTCCAAATGCCTCCATCGTCAGGAAAAAAACCAGTTCGAAATGCGGCACGCGTCCTGTTGGAGGCCGGCGTTCCAAAGCGGCGATGAACCGCTCGCGGGGAGTCATGCTTGTCACGCGATCCGATGGCATCATGTTCTGGCCCGCTTGAAAAGATCCGAAGCAATTCGGGAACGGCTATGATGTCGGAAGCAGCGACCCCGCCAGCGGGGTGGTGTTGGATCATTTTGTGGAGGGCGGCGGCAATGGAGCCGAGTTCGAGCCGGCTTCCTTGTATCTGGACCAATGGGATCGGCGTCTGGCGGAGAGAAAACCCTGAGCCGGTTCTGCTTCCTCCGGAAGCTTGCACAAAAAACTTTGCGGGCTAATTCGCCCCAAGGTAGTATTTTTTATCATGTCAGACATCATGGAATTGCTTCATGGCCGACAGCTCCAAAAGTTTGCCGCCGGGGAGGATATCATCCGCCAAGGCGACCAAACCGGCTGCCTGTTTTTTCTCATGGAGGGAACGGTCGAAATCCTCCGGGATGGAGTATCTGTCGCCACGGCCTCCGAGCGCGGAGTCGTCTTCGGGGAAATGTCCGCCCTGCTCGACGTCCCGCACACGGCGACTGTTCGCACCATCGGACCATGCACGTTTTGCGTGGTCCCGGATTCCCTCGCGTTTCTAGCTTCGTCACCGAGCGTGAGCCACTCCGTCTGCGTCCTCCTCGCGCAGCGGTTGAACGCACTGAATAAGTATCTTGTGGATGTGAAACAAAAGTTCGAAGGCGACGACCGCCTCGATGTCGTGATCAAATCCTTGGAGGGACTGCTTCACCACCACCCGCTGCGAGTGCGACCCCACACGCCGCCCCTCGCCAAAGCGACGGGCAGGTCCGCGAGGTGATCTCCGATCCATTGATTCTGCTTCCCGGCTTGCCTTCCACCTGTTGGAGGCGTCCTATGTGGGTTATGCTGGGAAAAATTCTTCTGATTGCGGCCATCGCGACAATGGGAACAGGCTTCGGGGCGGAGGTCTCGGCGCTCTGGGGACAGTCGGGTGAGAAGTGGACGCCGCAGAGTCGGTTGCCCGATTTTTCGTATGCCGGATATCACAGCGGCGAGCAACCGCTGCCGACGGTTCCGCCCGGAGTGAGCGTGAAGGCATTCGGGGCGAAGGGAGACGGGATTGTAGATGATTCACAAGCGTTCATCGATGCGATTGCCAGCACGAAGTTCGGCGCCATTGAAGTGCCGCCCGGGCGCTACAAGATCACGAGGATTCTGGAGATCAATCGGGGCGGGATCGTGCTTCGCGGGGCGGGTCCCGACAAAAGCATTCTTTTTTGTCCGGTTCCGCTCAATGACATCAAACCGAATTGGGGAGCGACCACGAATGGCCTGACGACCTCCGAGTATTCTTGGAGTGGCGGCATGATTGGGATCACCGGGGATTACCAAGGCAAAACTCTGACCCCTGTCATCGCCGAGGCCGTGCGGGGAGACACCGTCCTGAGCGTGGAATCCGCCTCCGGGCTCAAGGTCGGCCAAAGGGTTCAGATCTTCGAGTCCGACCTGCCCGACGACTCGCTTGCCAGACACCTCTACTCGGACGATCCGGGCGATACCGGAAAACTGCTCGGGAAAACCAAGGCTTCACTGGTGTGCAAGATAACGCGCATCGACGGAAACCGGGTGCATTTCGACCGCCCCTTGCGCTGCGACATCAGGTTGCTGTGGAGGCCGCAGATCCGCAATTTCACTCCCACCGTGACGGAAGTTGGAATAGAGAACCTTTGCTTCGAGTTTCCCAACACGCCCTACATGGGCCACTTCAAGGAGGTGGGGTTCAATGCGATCGCTCTCTCGAAATGCTCGGACTGCTGGGTGCGCAACATCAAAATCGTGAACGCCGACAGCGGCATTTTCCCCAGCGGGATATTCTGCACGATCCAAGGCGTTGTATTCGAGTCGAACCGCACCCCTGATCCCAAGGGAAAAAGCACCGGCCACCACGGCTTGTCATTCGGCGGCTCTGACAATTTTTTAACCGATTTCGATTTCCGCACACAGTTTATCCATGACATTTCGGTGGATGCTGGAGCGTCCGGAAACGTCAGCGCCAACGGGAAGGGGGAAGACCTCTGTTTCGACCACCACAAACGTTGCTGCTACGAGAATCTTTTCACCAACATCGACGCCGGGATCGGCTCGCACTTGTGGCGCTGCGGCGGCGGAGACGCCCTCGGGAAAAATTGCGCCGCGCGTGGAACCTTCTGGAACATTCGAGCGCAGCGGCCGCAAAAGGAGCCCGCGGCGGCATTCGGTCCCTTGTCGATGAACTTCGTGGCGCTACAAACCACCCAGCCCTCGGAAACCAAATCTGACGGGAAATGGTTTGAAGCCATTTCCCCGGAAGCAATTTTCCCACAGGATATCCATAAGGCTCAGCTTGCGCGGCGATTAATGGAAGTCAAATAGGCTGGGTGGCCCCGGCCATTTCATGAGGGGATCTCCCCGTTTTTCAGGGGAGTGGGCAGGACTGGATTCGAACCAGTGAAGGCGTAAGCCAGCGGATTTACAGGCCGCTCTTCCCACGAGGGAAAACGCCCTCTAGGTGGATAAAGGTGGACACTTTCTAAGGATTTTGTTTTTCTTGGGGTATGGCAACAAAAGAAAAACTTCCGGCTGGTGTTGGGATTTATGAAAACTCCAACGGGAGGCAGACCCTCTGGAGAGTCCGGCTTGGTTCCGCGTTCCTCGGTGCTGGCCGGGTGAAAAAGAAAAACTTTGCCAGCCGGGATGCCGCTCTTTCTTGGATCGGAGAGCAGACCGGGCAGGCCTACACGGAGGAAGCGAAGCGGCTCAAGATCACGGAGGCGCAAGTCCACGAAATGAAAGTGGCGCTTGCCCGGCTCGGGGGCCGGGCGTCGCTCGTGGAGGCCGTGGACGCTTGGGAAAAATTCGTGGCGAAGGCCGGAGAATCAAAGACAGTTTCCGATGCGATCACGGCCCTCCATGCGGAGCAGAAAAAGCAGGGCCTTTCTGACCGGCACGTCCGGGAGTGCAAAGCGAAGCTCACCCGGTTTTTCAAGGGGCTGGAAAACGTGCAAGTCTGCGATTTGAAAACGGAGGACCTCGAGGCCGCGAGGGATGCCGCCGATTCCACCGGGAAAGACCCAAGTCCGGAACAGCGGGCGAAGCGTCTCCGCTACGCCTCCCTGTTTCTCGAATTCTGCATCTCGAAGAAATGGCTAAAACCTGCCGGAAACCCTTTGGTGGGGGTAAGCCGCCCCCGGCTCCGGGCGAAGAAGATTTCCTGCCTCTCTGTTGAGCAGGTTGCCCGGCTCCTCCTGGCCGCCAAGGAACACAGGCCCGGCATCCTGGCCCCGCTCGCCATCAAGATTTTCGCGGGCGTTCGGAACGAGGAACTTTTTCACCTCACTTGGGCAGCGATCAAAGCCCGGACGATCAGGATCGAAAAAACGAAGACCGACCGCGCCCGCTCCTCCACGGTGGCCGATGTGCTCCGCGAATGGATCATGATCCCAGAGGACACCTCCGGGCTGATCTTCTCGATCCGGCCCGAGGTAAAAGACCGCGAGGCCGTCTGGCTGGAGGAAATCGCAGCCGTGGAAAAATCGGCCGGCGTGGAGATCCCCCAGAACGGCTTGCGCCACACCTTCGGGAGCTACCACTACGCAGACAAAAAAGACGCGGCAGAGACAGCCTTTGAAATGGGGAACAGCCCGGCGGTTGTCCGGGCGCATTACGCCGATGCCGTGGATGACGATGAGGCAGAGCTTTTCTGGGCGCTCTCACCAGCTCGGGCGGCCCGGCTCATCAAGACGGGGAGAAAGGCAAAGAACGAAGAGATGAAACCACGCAAGCGGGATACACCCCTTGATTATTAAAAGCCATGACCAGAATCCTCTTTCGCATTTTCTTTTCTTACATCCTCTTCGGAATTCTCCGAACGGTGGAAAGAAAATTTGGGCTCCTAGGCGTTCTGATCTTGGCTCTGTTTGTTTTTCTCCCGCTCTTGTGCCTGCGGTTCCTGCCCTTCGTTCTCAGGGCTCTCTAAGCGCACGGACGCAAGCCATTCTAAGCAATGCTGCAAAGGCAGATTTCAGCAGAAAGCTTTCCGCTTGGTGCGGCCGGTCCGTCTTCTTTGCTTTTTCCAGCTGGGTAGTTTCGCTAGCGAGGAAACGAGAGACCGCATCCCTTTGCTTTTGCGTCAGGCCGGGCAGGGCACAATCCTGACGTGGATGATTCCGTTAAGGCAGGAGGGGTTGAAGTTGGTGGTTGCGGGTTCTGTCCAGCCGTAGGCCTCGCGGAGCTGGTGGGCCAGCTCGCGGTAGGCCAGCAGCCCGGCACCGCTCTTGCCGTCTTTTCCCGTCTTGGGGGTTAGCTCTAGGATCTCGCGCTTGATGCCTGACGCGCCATTCGCCTCGATAATCCGTGCAATCTCGTGGCCGGAACTGAGGTAGGTCAGCCAGTCAGTTTGTTCGTGGACGCGGACGGTCTTCTTTTTCCCTTTCTCCACGATCTTACCTTTTGTCCGGCATGCCTTCTTGGTTTTTCTGTCCCTCCAGAAGTTTTTCTTGCCGATGTAAAACCGGCCATCTGGGAGAGTCATGCGGTAAACGAATCCAAAGTTGGCTTCTACCTCTCCGAGGGTGGGCATGGGATTCCATGCACTGATCGTGTTGTCCATGCCAAGCGGGCTGGTCAAATCCCTCACGCGTGAGGGGTTTAGGGAATAAAAAAGCGCAGGCCTCTGCGGATTTCCAAAAACGAATCACAATTCGGATTTTGAGAAATGGGGAGTCCCGGCAGGATTTTCTCGTGCTGTATGGACGACAGCCGAGCCGCCGGGCCTCCCCAAATAACTTGGCCCGCGTGATCTCGCTCCTCAACTCCCCGGCTTCGTTGTGGGTGGGCACGGGCAAGCGCAAGGATCAGGGCAATGATTTGAGGATCTTCATATCTGATTGCCCCAGTCAATCGCTAGGGGATCCGAGGGAATGACCCCGGCATGGATCTTTAAGGATAGCCGCTGCAATTGCGTCCTCTTTGCGAGTCATTATCCAGCTGAACTGGGATCGCTTTCATGTTTCCTCCAGTTGCTTTTCAAGCCTTTGGATCTCCAGACGTTCACGGATGATCTTGAGTTTAAGGAGCTGGTCTTTCAGCACCTTGCGAGCAAGTCTCGGTTTGTATTTCAGGAACTTCTTTGGGGTGTTGTTCGCTTTCATTTACATTGCGTCTGATACCCCGAAGTCTGCTTCGGTTTTTTTTCGTGTCGTGAAATCATATTCTTAAATGCCTCGGGGGTTGCCCTGAGGTTCTTTACTTGCTGACCTCCATTTTCGCTTCAAGAGTGATAGGTTGCGCTTTGGATGCCGCCGCCGTGTTGGGGGAGATCCCCAGTACGTTTGCCAATTTGATCAGCTCCTTGATCGCAAAGGCTAGGTCTGATTTTTCCTCGTCTTTCCAGCTTTCAACGGGTTTCAGCCTGGCCTTGGAAAAGATTCCGCTGAAAGTCTTGGAAACCCACGTCCCCACAGTTGCGGGTGCGGGTTTGGGCTCGCTGTCCTCCTCATTCGTGTCGCAGATTGCTAGGACCTGCTCAAGGGAGTCAGGTAAATTGGCATGGCCATGCCGATTTGCAATCTTGGCAACCTGCATGTATTTGCGGGCGGTGCGATCGGCGATCTCTGGGACGTTTCTGGCGAGCCAAGTAAGCCATCCCCCGAATCCGATTTCTTCTTTCTTTGCGCAGAGTTTTTCCCCCAGTTCGATTGCTACTTCGAGGAACGCACGGACTCCGCCCTCGAGTTGGCCTTTGCGTGTCTCCGCTTCTGCGAAGAGAGTTTTGATCTCCTCTACAGTGACTGGTTCGATGACGGACAGAGTGTTTTTTGCCATTTGGTTTTTGGGTTGATTGTTTGGGCTTGGGCGCGATCTGCTGCCGCTTTGGCGTGGACGCGCTTGGCCCGTGTTTTGCACTGCGAGACAAACCGCGCGTTGCGGGTGGTTGTTGAAATCGAAAGGTTGAGTGCCTTTTTCAGCTCCTGGGCGATCTTGGAGGTATTCGCCCGGGTCATTCCGTATTCCTTCGCCAGATCGGATAGGCTCACCTCTTCCCTGAGCAGGGACGATTTGAGGCATCTCGCCTTGAGCCTGAGCGTCCTATCCTTTGCAACGCCTAGGACGTGCAAGAGTTCTTGGGCGAAGTCCACTTCACGGCTCGAATTTTGGGTTGTCCACCTGGCTTTGATCCTTTTCAGGGCGTTGGCTGTGGCTCCCGCCGCTTTGGATTTGGGTCCCACGATCAGACAGCTGTCTTCGATTGAATCAAAGATTTCGGAGGTTTCCTCCTCAGTGATTTCGGCCGGCCCGATAGATTGATAATACAGGGCGTTCACCGCATCCGGGCCTTTGGGGCCGCTTCCATGAGGATCGATCTTGGCCGTGCCGTGGCCAGCCATTAGGGCCTTTGCATAAGCCGGGTCGCCTGACTTCGCCCATGCCGACCACGCCGCCTTTGTTGCGGCATCCATCGCGGCCTGCGTGTCCTCGTATCGTGGTTCTGCGCTCATGGTTAGTATCTCCGGGCGGCTAAGTCTGCGATCTGTTGGATTTCCTTCTCCGAGAGGTTTTGGAATTCGGCCTGTATTCAGCCGCGTATTTCTCGGCGCGCTCTTTGATCTGTGCGGGGGTGAGTTCTTTGGGGGTTGGGATCTGTGTTTTCATTTGTTTTGAAAGTGGTGGCGGGAGTTGTTCCGGGAAACCGACAAAGGAAACCGGCTCCCGCCATTTGCTACGGCGATATTCTTGGGGCTCCTCCTTGGATTTTGGCCTCTCTGGCCAGTTTTCGGGCCAGTCTGTCTAGGCGGTTTTTGCGGATGGTCTGGACGATCACGAGCCTCCTGAGCATTTCGGCTTTCTCCTCATTAGAGAGGAAATCAAAACTTGCCTTCCAGATCCATGGGGCATCCTCATGCGAAATCGAGCTTGGGAGGACACGGGGCTTTTTCTCAATGAGGAATGCGGCGGCCTCGGCCGTGTTGTTGATCCATGTCAGCCGGTTGCTGATAAGCCTCACTGCTTCCATCAGCCCGGCCAGAAGATCGTCTTGGATCTCTAAGGCCTCCTCTGTAAGGCTCAGACGTTTTGTGACCGCCTTCCATTGCTCTGTGGTAATCTCTGCCATGGAATGCATTATGGAGAGAAAAAAAACGCCTTCGATTTAATAGTATATTATAAAATACACTAAGTCCTAATGGCCCGACTGGCTTAGCGGTGCTGGCTCCTTGCCGAGCTTTAGCATTTCGCTGATACCAATCCTCACGAGCGTGGAAACCGGCCGCCTTATGATCTGTTGCGCTCTGATCGCTAGGAATACAGCCGGGCGGATTTCCTTGGGGACCATCCGCATCATCCCTGCTGTCATCATATGGGCAGCCAGTGGCCAGACTTCCGTCTTTGCAAAATGGGAAAGGCTTGCCTGCATCAGCCGTTTCTTTCCTTCTTCTTTCTGTGCCCGTGTCTTGGCCTTGCGGTAGGACTCGCAGTCCTTTTGATATTGCTCCCATAGGCCGCCCCGCTCCTTAATCCATTTTTCCAGCTCCCGATCAACGCGCTTGGCGCAGCGCAGATCGATCAGGTTTTCCACACGCTTCCTTGCTAGGTTGGCTTCCAACAGCTTGACTTTGTTTTCTGACAGCAGGCCCGGGAACTTGTCGTTGATCCTCGCAGCTCCGCAGGTCCAAGGCCCCGCTGTCAGGAATGAGGATTTTGGGTATGCCTCCCCATCCTTAGAAATCTTGAAAATGTGATGGTGTAAGTGAGGCACCTCGGTATCCAGATGCACGCCGCCACCGCCGGATTCCCTCCCGCTCGCCTCCTCAACTTCGCGGGAGACCTGGCCCGCCAGATGCAGCATTAGATCCTCCAGCTCCGATTTTCCGATCCTTGCCAGAGTTGGCACTGCCCACGGCGGCGCGGTCGTGATCAGGGAAACCGCCCCGTGCTGGTAGTGGCCATAGTCTTTCCGGGTTTTCCCATCACGCACGCGGAGCCGCTTGTAGCGGCACCGCGCCTTGCTGGCCTTGATGATTTCCTTTGTGTAGGCCGCATCGTCCTTTGCCCGGCGGGCCTCGCCTTTGGTGACCCGGAAACAAAAACCCTTGGTAGGGCTTTTGAAGATTCCATCCAAGATCCCGCCACCTGCTTTGACTTCAATCGCCGGGGCCTGCTCATAATGGGTTTCCTGCCTTACTTTTTTCTGGGCCTTGTCGATCTCGTGCTGCCGCGAGTTCGGGTTATCGTGATCTGCGATGTGTTTTGTTAAATCTCGTGCCATGCCCTGCGGGCCTGTCAACCATAGGGAATAAGGCTAGATCCAAAAGAGGGCTTCGCCTGCCCTCCTTTGCTTTCTCGATCTGGGCCGCGCCCTGATCCCTTATTCCTTATCCACAGATAATCTTCCTCAAAATATCCCCCAAAGATTCTCCCAAAGATCTGGGAGAATCTTTGGGCAGGATTGTAGACCTGAAAATCAACGGCTTGCGAATGCATAAAGAGCGACTGCCCAAACCCTGCCCAAGGCATTTTGCGCGTTTCTCGACCTCGCCTGCCCAAACCTTGCCCAAGCATGATGGGCAGGGTTGCCCTCCTGATAACCAGAGCATTACAACTGTAAGCGAACCCAGCCCAAGCCCTGCCCAAACCCTGCCCAAGACCCCCGGCATCAAACCCTGCCCAACTCACACCCCTTTAGGGGTGAGGTGAGGCGGGGTGCCAAGCGGGCATGAATCGCGAACGTTTCAGCATGATTAGCGCCTGAACTTTTCTATTAAACTTTTTTGCAGAAATGGATTGACATTTCGGGTGCCAGCTACGAGAAATGCAATCTGTCGGACAGCTGCTCACTTGAGCCTGCCAAAAGCGGAGACGCGGAGAAATCCCGATCCCTCGCACCACAACATCAGCACGGAGGCCAAAACGTGCGGGATTATTGTGGCCTTGCGATAAAAACCGACAAATGAAACGAGAAATCGACAAAATTGCTGGGGCAGTCATTGACCCAGCCACCGGGCGCTATTGCGCTCTTGCCCGCGACGTCGCAGCCTCGCTGGGTATAGGTGATTCCAGCGTCAGACATGCCGCACAGCGCGGAGGTGTTGCAAAATACCAAGGGCGATATTACGACCTGCCCCAGATACTTGCGGCACTGGGAAACCGCCGGAAACCGGGGAACCCGAACGGCTGGCAGCACGTCCTGACCGCCGAGGCCGCAAGGCGCGCGGCCGTCAACACTATCGGCATCATCATCGCCGGGATCACGCTGGCAGGAGCCGCGCTCCTTCCGCTCACGGGAGGATCCAAGCCAGAAGCAAAGAACGTGGCTCCCGCCGCCGTCTGGCAAAACCAGACCGTCGCACTGGCCGCAGAATTGGGCCTTGCACAGGAGGCAAAATGAGCCGCCGAATGAGCCCCAGCAGCAAAGCCCTCGTGGACGCGATGGTCCACTTGGAAAAGAACCCACCCAAGCCCCAAAGCAAAGCAACCAGTGGCCCGGTGGTTCTGTCCAGTCCGTTGCGGTATCGCATCGTGCCGGTCGGTGTCCCTGATGCCCTCCCGATCACATCCAGCCCGCAGGCTGCGGGTGTTATCGCTGCTGAGCTCGAGGCCTTCCTCCTCCACATGGAGGAGCAGGGCTACTGGCAGGCCACCGATGAGAAGCCGATCCCGCTCGCGGGTGTCACCTACCGCGTTGAAGTGGCAACGCAACTCCGCTCCGACGAATACGAGGAGGCCGCGCCATGAGCGAGGAAATCGAAACCATCAGGAGCCTGAGGATCAAGGCGAGGTTTGCCGGAAACCCAGCGACAGCCGCCGAATTCACCCGCCGCGCCGACGAACTGGAGGGGCTCGCCCCCTCCGTTCCGGCGGTCGAGAAACCGGCCATCCTTGCGGGCAAGGAGATCAAAGAAACGGCCTCCGGCTACGTCACGGCCTGTCCGGCCTGCCGGTCGGCAGGCGGGGACACCAAGGGGGAGCACCTCTTGGTTTATCCCGATGGCGGATTTGCGTGCGTCCTCTGGCCGCTGGGCCACCCAGATGAAGATGCCCGCGCCGAACACCGCTCCCAGATCCGCAAGGCTCTGGGCCTGTCCGGCGGGGAAGGCTGGGCCACCCCCGTGGATACGTCGGCACAGGATGCCGTCATCAAAGTCGGATTCGAAGTCCTCTGGGAAATCATCAAAGACGAATTCTCCGGGCCTATCTCCTCAATCGGGGAGAGCGGGCCGCTGCCGGAAAAACCATACGACCACTTTGCCGCGTGGTGCAAGAACTGGCAGCCGGGGAGGCTCGCTTGGGCCGGGCACCGCAAAGAAAGCCGCGAGGTATTCCGCTCCCACCTCTTCGAGCCGGCCGATCCGACCCAGGCCGAGGCGGCTTGGGCGAAGATCGTGTGGGGAGGGCTGGACCATTGCTTCCTCCGGGCCATCAGCCCGAAGGCCGAGTCTCGCGAGGAAAAGAACGCAGAGGGGAAACCAAATTTCCTCGAGCGGGTGAAGCTGGTGGTTGAGAGGGACCACACTGCTTGGGAAGATCAAGTCGCTCTCGTGCGTTACTGCCGCGAGGGAAAAGGGCTGAACCTCAGGATGATCGTGGGGACCGGCGGGGCCGGATTCCACGCGATCTTTGACATCCCGCCCCACTACGCGATGGACGATCTAAATAAACTGGGGTTTCTGCTCACAGGTTTGGGGGCAGACCCAGTTGCCTTGAAGCGCTGCGCCACCCGGGTTCCGGGGGCGATCAGGCAGGGGGACGAGAAAAAAGAAGGCGGCAAATTGCAGCAGATCCTATGGATCGCAACGGAGGAAAACTAATATGAGCGCTCCAGATGAGAAAATCGCGGCGATGGCCGCAATGACCGCAGCCATACAGGCTGTGGCAGCAAACAAACAAGAGGCGAAGGCGAAACCGGAGCGCAGGTGGAGCAAAGGCAAAGGCTGGGACAAAAAATCGAAGTCCGAGGAAAAAGAGGAACCTGAGTTTGAAGGGGACCTATTCGAGAACTTGTCCCCTCTGCTTGACGGGGAAATCCGACAGGAATACCCCACCGTTGGAGTCGTTGGCCCCAACGGCGAGGCGCTCCTTTACCGCCGGGCGATCAGCGAGGGCCATGGAGAGCCCGGATGCGGGAAATCAAACGTGGCGAGCTGTGTCGAAATCGCGGAGATCAAATCAAACCCTGCGGCGGTTGTTTTGGTGATTGACCCCGAGGATACCAAGGAGGGGTTTATGAAAACCCTAAGATCCCTCAGCTGTGATGATCCGGCGGTGCATCAGGCGGTAAAGGACGGCAGGATTAAATACGTCCACAACCCTGACATGCCCAAATTGATGGCGGCCCAGCGCTGGGCCATCGAGAACAAGCCCACGCTGGTAGTGTTGGACGGGCTTGCCGAGCTACTCTCAGCCGACGGAAAAAACGAAGATTCCTCCATGGACATCCTCGCATTCTTCCGGCAGCGCGTCCGGCCCTTTGCGGAGAAAGCGGGCGCAGCGGTCTATGTGAACGACCACACCGGCAAGATCACGACCAACGAAGGCTGGTCGCGGGGGAGTTCTGCAAAAAAAGGCCGCTACGACGGGGCCAGCTATCTGATCAAGATCGGGCAGGCATACTCCCCGAAGATCGCTGGATACCTAAAGCTGATCCTCTGCAAGGATCGTAAAGGGGGGGTGGGGCCGAAGGATTCGCATGTCTTCAATTTGCGCTTTAGCCCCGCTCCCGCTTCCGGCCTGAACCACACCGAGGCGACGTGGGAAGTGGTAGCTGCCCGCAGTGCCAGTGGCGAGGGGCGCGTCATCTCGAATCGTCGGCCCGAAACCGTCATGGCGGAAATTTTGCGGAAAATCCAAAGGGACGGCTACGTGAATAAGACAACGGCCCGCACGTGCGGAAACCACGCGCAAGTTGATCGCGCCCTCGAAATCTTGAAAGACGACGGCATGGTTGATTGGGTGATCGTCGGAGGAAACAAAGAGCAGAGATACACGCTAACGGACAAGGCTGTGAAAGATCTTGAAAAAGCGAAGGCGTTTGCGGTGGCGGAGCCGGATTACGAGGAACGAGAACGCAGGGCACGCGTGGCCTCGGAAAGAAGGGAGGCCGCATGACACAGCAACAAAACCACGCAGTATGGAGGGCCGACAAAAAAAATCCCGGAGAGTGGCTACTTTTCGGCCCTGCCAATCTGCTGAAGGACCGCCGTGGTCCGATCCCGGTTAAGCGTCAGGACGGAACAATCGAACACCGCCGGGTGATCTGGAGTTCGAAGCCATTCGACATTTCTGGGGTGCCGCACTGCTACGCCCGTTCAGAAGAAAAACGGCCGTGCGAGGCCTGTGGGCAGATGCATCTCAGGGCTGAGGTTCTGGGCCTCAACGGCAAACACCGCGACGTGCGGTGGTGCCAGGGGGAGACCGATTGCAACTGCGGGGGGCTGCTGGAGAAGGGGGGTGCATAAAAATCGAACCGAAAGAATTCATGGGAAGAGGGGTGCTACGGCTACCTCCCAAGAGCATGTTTCCAGAAGGGCGTGCTCGGCTGGACGACGATTTCTGCAAATACTTTTGCCCAATCGACGCGACCCCGCCTCGAAGAGTCCGCTGGGCGAGGCCCTCGACAATGCCGGTCGGCATGAGAATTCTGGCTTTTCCTCTCCTCATCCGCCAACGATCCTGCAATAAATCACACTTTGTGATTCCAACGCCGTTATGACACCCAAACCTCCAGTTTTACCGGAGCGCCCCAAGGATCGCTTCGAGGTTTATCGGCTATTTGACGGGATCTCCAGTGACGGAAAAGAGGGGATCGACTTGGGGCGAACCCGCACTCCCTTGGTGAAATCCTTTCTCGTCGAGCACGTTTCCTCCACCAGGGGAAGACAAACCCGCACTCCCCAAGAAATCTGGACCCGCTTGGGGGGAAGTCCCCACCCGATTGATCCCGACTTTTTTTCGATTCAAGGAACGGTGAGGGACGAGTCTGGAGACATCCGGCAAACAACCGTTGGGTATCTGGAGCGCTACGATGAGCGCTTCTTTGCCTACTACACCACGGAAGTTTCCCAGAATGCCAAAAAGCGTGTGATAAAGTGGATCCAGAAGTCGCCTGACTTGGATTCCTGCTGGTTCAACAGCGATCTTCTGCAGGTGCTTTGGAACCAGGATGTTTCAAAACGCGGCGACCAGCGGTTTGGCAAGCTGACATTCAAGCATGAGAGTATTTTTGAGATGCCGGAAAACGCCGAGGACTCGGAAGAGGAAACCGATGATGACGCCCGCTTGGAGGACTCCGATTTTGAGGAGCAGGCTGGCCCGGAGAGACGGAAGGCCCGTTTCGATATGAGCGACCGTATCGGGCGTATCAAGCAATCGCTGGGTAAACTCCAGAACGAGTATTCTCCGCTCTGCGCTCTTTACTCGCTCCGCTTCCCCTCGCGACTCGGACGGGGCAGCCACGACCTCTACCAGCACGGCCAGCTTACCAATCGCTCAGAAAGCTTCGAGGATCATCGAGGCACCGCTTTCTACCTCCATCAAGTTTACAAAAAAATCCTTGAGAGCACGGAGTCGAAAGCCTGGAGCGATTCCGAGACATCATTGAATGCCTCCACGCGACCACACAAAGGCGTGCCGCTGATCGTCCGTTTCGCCGAGCCGCTTAGCGAGGCCACGTTCAAGCAATGGATTTCGCGTGCCTTTCACAAAAAGAACGTGTTCCGGCTTTGGGGCGAACCCATCTGGATGGGACCGACGAAAGTTCATGTCTATGGAGCCGACCGGCACCTTTGGCAGCCGCTGAATCTTGAAATCACAGGGGAGGGAATGGTTGCCATTCTTCCCAAAGGAACGTGCGGAAATACGTTTCACCGGCTGGTTACCAATATCCAGCGGTATGTCTGCCCGAAAGTGGATGCCTGGGTAGGCAGCACTCCGCTGACCGATCTCATGGCACAGGCAACGCGTGTGGAAGGCTGAACGAATGAATCCTTCCGAGCTGATCCGCGATCCTGTGCTTCAACTCAATCTGCTCATTTGGATGACAAGGGAGCAGCCGAAGGAATACTACCGGGTGCGGCCTCTTTTTCATGAAGCCGGTTTCGAACTGCGAAATATCGACACACCATTTGCACTCCCGGAGCCCGTGCTTGCGGTGGCAAAAATCAAAGAGGTCGCCATCCGGCAGACGCCTAGCCCGGATCTGTTGATCCACAACCAGCCATTGGGAAAGGCTCTCTACATTGAGGCCAAAAAATCGTCATTCGGAGCAGACAGCACAAACGCGAACCAGGGCAGGGCGCATTTGCTGGCCGTCGGTCCCGCATGTGCCAAGAGCTATTCCCCGATCACTGACGTGCTCCTGAGTTACCACCTTCCCGAGGATGAGTGTCAGGAGATGCAGGCTTGTCTGGAGACTTTGTCCCGGGAATTACTTGAGGCTGGGCTTGCACCAGGGCCGTTTGCCATGGCCGGATTCGGGGTGTCTGATCATTCGGTCACCTATGCTCCAGACCCGACAACCGCCGCATTTTTGAGTTTGTCACCCGAGAGGCAACAGATCCTTTCCGGTTTGGACTCGGAAAACGATGCTGCTCCCTTGCTTCTGCTATTTGTTGAGGACGACCACCACGATCCCGAGAAGGTTGGCTTCTACCGGCAGGCGGTTGTGAGCCAGATCCACGCTGCCCTAATCTGCCTTCTGAAGGCCAATGATGCTCTCTCTTTCTCAGTAACGGCCCGACAGTTGGTCCTCGACACCACGCAGGGGACCGTCAATTTCCTTCCCCTTCAAAAACAGAAGAGAATGGAAAAACTCGTCGTCGAGAATATTTTCAAGCGCATCCGGGAAGCGTGGAAGGACAAGCATCCCGACTTGATCCGACTTGAGGGGAGAGCCATGACGATCAATTTTGAGACCGACCTCCGCCGTGACGATTTCCTTGACTGGCTTGAGGACGGAGACAAAACGAAATTCTCCGACAAAGCCCCGCCGCCGGATACGCCGGAATTCCCCGGCCTGTTCTCAGAATCATGAGCCTCCTTCCGAATTCCCTTCCATGCCCACACTGAACTGGATCGGCAAGGAAGCCGTCGTCAATCATCACCATCAGGTCCCGTTCCGCTTGCTCAAGGACGTGCCGGAGCTGGCCTGCGGGAAGCCGGGCACGGGGAACCTCATCGTCGAGGGCGACAACCTCGAAGCCCTGAAGGCCCTACTGCCCTACTACGCCGGGCAGGTGAAGTGCATCTACATCGACCCGCCTTACAACACCGGCAACGAGGGCTGGGTTTACAATGACAACGTCCGCAGCCCGATCATCGAAGAATGGCTTGGAAAAACCGTCGGCAAGGAGGGCGAAACTCTCGACCGCCACGACCGCTGGCTCTGCATGATGTATCCCAGACTCGCGCTCCTTCGCGAGTTTCTTCGCGAGGATGGGAGCATTTGGATCAGCCTCGATGATAATGAAATTCACGCGCTCCGGTATTTGATGGATGAGATCTTTGGGAGCCTATCCTTTGTTGCATCCGTGGCCTGGAGGTCTTCCGATAACAGCAACAACGACGCGAAGCAGTTTTCTTCCGACTACAACCATACAGTTGTCTATTCGAAGACTCCGGGATGGGTTTCTAATCGGCTCATGGATGTCTCAAAGCGAAGTCACTTCAAAAATCCAGACAACGATCCAAGGGGAGCTTGGTTTGATGGCAATCCTCTCAATTCTCCGAATCCAAGAGAGAACCTGAAATACGAGATCAAAGGCCCCAACGGTCATGTTATTAAGCCCCCAAAGAATGGCTGGAGATGGTCAAAGGAAACGCTTGCAGAGAAGTTCGACAGCGGCGAGATACGATTCACAAGCGACGGCAAAGGAATAAGGAGACGAACATACCTTTCCGACATGAAGGGGCTTCCTCCATCCAACCTTTGGATTGACCTTGAGGAGACCGGTCACAATCGGCAGGCGAAATACGATCTGATGGAAATCTTCGTCACTGACGATTCCAAAACTGTCTTTGCAACCCCGAAGCCCACGCGGCTAATCGAGCGAATCCTCCAAATCGCAACAAACCCCGGCGACTTGGTTTTGGATTCTTTCGGCGGGAGCGGGACGACGGGGCATGCGGTTTTGAAAACGAACGCAGCAGAAGAGGCGCACGCAAAGCTCGCCAAGGACGCAAAGGAAGTGGTTGCGGAAAAAAAACTTGGCGAGCATAGCGAGCTTTGCGTGAACCCTTCTTCCCGTCGTTTTATTTTGGTGGAGATGGAGCCGGAGATTGCGCCGAAGATCACAGCCGAGCGGGTGCGGCGGGTGGCGGACGGCTACAAGAATTCCAAAGGAGAGGAAGTAGCCGGACTCGGCGGCGGGTTTCGCTATTGCAGGCTCGGCGAACCCCTCTTCGATTCCGACCGGCAGATCCGTCCGTCCGTGACATTCGGCGAGTTGGCGCGGCATGTGTATTTCACCGAGACCGGCGAGCCGCTTCCGCGCGAGCGCGTGCCGAACACCCCGCTGCTTGGCGTGTGCCGTGGCGTGGCGATTTACCTGCTCTACAACGGCATCCTTGGCGACAAGAGCACGAATGGCGGAAATGTTCTGACCCGTGCCGTTCTGTCCAAACTACCAGAGTTCGACGGACAGAAGGTGATCTACTGCGCGGGCTGCCTGCTCGGGATCGATCGCCGCAACGCAGAGCGGATCGTGATCCGCCAAACCCCCTACGAAATCCGGACGACATGAAGTCGGAATCCGTAGAAGCGGCGTCCCGCCGCTTGGAGTTGGAGGGAAAGACGCAAGATGCGTCTTCTACGGGCTCGTCCCGCCGCTTGCAAAGCGGCAAGATGCCGCTTCTACTTGATACAACGAAAGGAAAAGACCATGCCAGCAACAACACTTGAAGTCATCACGCACGAAGTGCTGGAACTACCCCGCACCCAGCAAATCCGCCTTGCCCATTATCTTCTCTCGCTGGACGACGAACCGGCGGATCCGGAAATCGAAGCCGCATGGGAGAATGAAATCTGCGCCCGCATGCAAGCGTATCGTGAGGGGCGGCTGGAAACTGTTCCATTTGAAGAGGTGAAACGGGACATCGCAGCCCGCCTGCGCGAATGCAAGTAACGTTCTCGCCTCAAGCCCGCGAAGAAATCGCGGAAGCTGCGCTCTACTACGAGGGACAGCAAAGCGGGCTTGGTTCGGAATATACGGAAGAGGTGTATGCGTTCGTGCAGATGGTGGCTATCGCTCCGGAGCAGCCGAGACTCAGGCGTCGTGGTTATCGAAGAGTGAACCTGGATCGTTTTCCTTACTACATCGCCTATTCGATTGAAACCGGAGTCATCTTGATTTTGGCTGTCGGCCACGGTGCCCGCAGACCCGAATACTGGATTGAGCCATGATCCAACTGAAGGACTACCAGCAGCGGGTGCTCGAAAGCCTGCGGGCTTTTCTGAAACGCACCGCGCAAACGCGGCATCCGGCGGATGCTTTCCGGGAGGTCACAGAAAAAGTCTATGGTGAGCCATTGACCTACATTCCCGCCACGGCGGCGGGGCTGCCCTCGGACATGCCGTATGTATGCCTGCGCGTGCCGACCGGTGGCGGCAAGACCCTGCTGGCCTGCCATGCGGTGGGGATCGCCCAAACCGAGCTTCTGCGGGCCGAGCACAGCGTTGTTCTCTGGCTGGTGCCGAGCAATACGATTCTTGAACAGACAGCCGACGCATTGCGCGATATCCAGCATCCCTACCGCCGGGCGCTGGAGCTCGAATGCGCCGGACCGGTCGAGGTGCTGCGGATTGATGAGGCATTGAATCTGACCCGTGCCCGCGTGGAGGGAGCAACCGTGGTCATCGTGGCGACGATGCAGAGTTTCCGCGTTGAAGACACGACCGGCCGCAAGGTCTATGCTTCGAGCAGCCCGTTTCAGGATCATTTTCTCAACCTGGCTCCGCAGGAACGGGCGAGGCTTTTCGAGGGGCCGGACAAGAAGCCGGTTTACAGTCTGGTGAACATGCTGCGCCTGCGCCGTCCGATCGTGATTGTGGACGAGGCGCACAACGCGCGCACCGACCTTTCCTTTGCCACGCTGGGAAACCTGCTGCCGTCGTGCATCATTGAGTTTACGGCCACGCCCGCCACGACAAAGCAGCCGTCGAATGTGCTGCACCGTGTTTCCGCCGCTGAACTCAAAGCCGCCGACATGGTGAAGCTGCCGCTGCGGGTTTTCGCGCGCGATCCGAGCCAGCGGGAGCAACTGCTCAGCGAGGCTCTCTCTCTGCGGGCCGATCTGGAAAAACTCGCGGCCATCGAGGGGCAGCACACGGGAGAGTATCTCCGCCCCATCCTGCTCATCCAGGCAGTGAGGGTGGATGATTGCAAAGACCTCAAGGCCCGGCTGGTGGCCGAGTTCGGCTTGAACGAACCGGAGATCAAAATTTCCGTGGGCAACCTGGATGAGCTCGAATCCATCAAGGATATCCGAGCGGCCAACTGTCCGGTGCGCATCATCATCACCGTGCAAAAACTGCGGGAGGGCTGGGATTGTCCGTTTGCGTATGTTCTGTGCAGCCTGCGGGAGACGCGGAGCGCCACCGCCATCGAGCAGATTGTCGGCCGCATTCTCCGCCTCCCCGGTGCCACGCCGAAACAGCATCCGGACCTCAACTGCGCGTTTGCCTTTTCGGTCTCCGACTCGATGCCGGAAGTGCTGAACGAGTTGCGGCAGGCATTGGAGAGCAATGGATTCACGCCCGCCGAAGCCGAGCGCATCGTTCTGCCCGGCGGACAATCCACGCTCGGGCTCGGAGTTCAGCCGCAGACGGTGACTGTCAATCCGGTCACGGAGATGGATGCCACCGTGGCCCGCGTGCAAATCGAAGCTCTCGCAGGAAAAGTCCGGATCAATGTGGAGAAAGGCGAGATCACGGTCTTCGTGCCGCTGACAAAGGAGGAAACTGAAATGGCCGAGAGCGTCGCGAAAACGCCCGAGGCCAAAATCAAGATCCGTCAGGCCGTGCAGAAGGTGATCGAGAGCGAGAAGGCCATGGGCGGAACCGGTGCGGCCCGCATCGCGAGCGGATACGAGCAGCAACTCGATTTCATCGTTCCGCTTCTCTGCGTGAACGAGGACGGCGAGTTGTTTGAATTTGAGAGCACTTTCCTCCTCGAACAGCCGTGGAAACTGAGCGCAAAGGACGCGACGCTGCCCGCTCATTACAATCCGCTCCAACGCCCGACCGGTTCTCTGGGGGTGATCGATGTCGGAGCCAAGGGCACAGTCGAAGGGGTGACCGTCGCCCGCGATGAGACCGAGGATTTCATCTCCACGCTCCATCAGCAGACGCTCCAGCTCGGCGGCGACAGCCATTGGTCGCTCGAATCCCTGGTGGCATGGATCGACGCCCGCATCCCGCACGAGGATATCCCGATGGGCGAGTCCGCCGCGTTCCTTCGGAAAGTTGTTCGCGGACTCATGGCACAGCACGGATGTAGAAGCGGCGTCCCGCCGCTTGCCAAGCGGCAAGATGCCGCTTCTACGCCACTCGATCTTGACACCATTGCCCTGGATCGTTTCCGCCTGCGTGATGAGGTCGAGGAACTCATCCAAACCCATCGCATCCGCGAGCGTGAGTTCGCATTCAAAAACTGGCTTCTCCCGGAATCCTCTCTCTCGGTGAGCGATGCGCGTGCGCTGAACTTCAAAACAACCAGCTATGAGCCGAGCTGGCTTTACGAGGGCGGACACCAGTTTAAAAAACACTACTTCGGACAGAAGCCCGGCGAGCTCCGCGAGAAGAAATCCGACGGCAAGCTGACGGAGGAATTCCAATGTGCCTGTTACCTCGATGCGCTTCCCGCTGTGCGCTGGTGGGTGCGCAACCTGTCCCAGAAGAGCAGCTCATTCCGCCTTCAAACTTCCAAGCAGTGGTTCTTCCCCGATTTCATCTGCCATCTCACCGATGGCCGGATCATGGCCGTGGAATACAAAGGCAAACACCTGTGGGAGGACGCCGAAGAAAAGCGTGCGGTTGGTGCCGTGTGGGAAGCCCGGAGCAAGGGGCGATGCCTTTTTGTGATGCCGACGGATGGAGAGTTTGGAGTGATCGACGTGAAAGTTGCGTCGAAAAAAACATAAAATCGCTTCTGCTCGCGCACAAAAATGCGGCGGTCACAGACTGCCGCTACAACAAGCATTCCCCGGTGCTTCGCCCGGACACCCGTAAGCGCAACAACTCCTTCGCCGACTCGGCGGCCCGCAGGGCCAGCGCACGTTTCCGCCTTCAACCCGCTGATCCCGGAAACGGTTTTCCTATGGCGCAGCGCCGGAAATAACGGGAACGGTTTCCGGCTCACCCGGCCTTGACGGCTGCGGGTGGCTTTTGTCGAACCACTCGAGGAATTTTTCGAGGGCGGCCTCGGAGCTGAGGACCGGGAACCCGCCGGCTTCCTCGACCGCGCGGGCGTCCCCGGCATCGAAGATCCTCGCGACGACCGGAACCTTGCCGGCGAAGCGCGCGATCTTCACCACGTCGGCCGCGCGCGGAAGCGCGGCCACGATGAGCCGGGCCTCTTTCGCGCCGGCGCGCTGGAGGATCCGGGGATCGCTTCCGTCCCCGCGCAGGCAGGGGATCCGGTTGCGCTCGCACCCGGCGATGACGCTGGCGTCGTCGTCGATCACGAGCACGTGATGGCCGGCATCCTTGAGCTCCTTGACGATCCACATGCCGGAGCTTCCGAGCCCGATGAGGATCGCGTGGTTTTCGAATCCGAAGAACCCGTCGCTGGACTGGCGACCCGGATGCCAGTGCAAAAGCTTCCATGTGACCCGGTCGGTGGCGAGAAAGGGAGAGAGGAGCATGGTGGTCGCGCAGGTCAGGGCGATGACGGAAAAACCCTCGAGCCCGAGGTGCCCGCCCGTCACGCCGACGAGCCCGAGCACGAGCGAGAGCTCGCTGGTCTGCGCGAGCAGGAGCCCGCTCTCGATCGCGTTGCGCGAGGAGAGCCCCTGCCACTCGGCCAGCACGGTCACCACCGCCGGGGTGACGACCAGCACGAGCACGGAAAACCCCAGCGCCTGCAGCGCAATCCACGGCGAGGAGAAGACCACGAGCGCGCCGAGCGCCGCAAAGAAGATCGCCTGGAAAAACTCCGCCAAAGATCCCAGAAGCCCGCGCACGAGGCCATTGATCGGGAAGACCGAGAGCACGAAGCCCGCGAGAAACGCCCCGGTGATCAGCGGGATCCCGAGCGCATCCGAGGCCGCAAGGAAGGCGAACAGCAGGCCCAGCGAGATCATCAGCAGGGTCTCCTCGTCCGGGCGGAGCACCCGCTCGATCCACGGGAACACGCGCCAGTGCAGGACGAACGCCGCCACGCCGAGCGCGAGCAGGCCCGCGGAGGCCCGGATCATGGCGTCCGGCCCCTCGCCCAGATGCCCGAGCACCACGATCGCCAGGATGAGAAGCGTGTCCTGGACAAGCAGCACGCCGGTCACCAGACGTCCGAAGGGCTCGAACATCTGCTGCCGGGATTTCAACTGGCGCACCACGACAAGCGTCGAGCCCGCCGACGCGGCGAACGCCATGTAGAGGGCCGGAACCGTGCCGAATCCCATCCACTGCGCCACCCCGAACGCCGCCGGCCCGACGAGAACAAAATGCCCGAGGGCGACCCAGAGCACAGGCCGCGCCTGGCGCAGGAACCGCCGGGGGTTCAGCTCGATGCCCGCCGTGAAGACCAGGAACGCAAGGCCGAAATCCAAAATGAACCGCGATGCCTCGCGCCCCGGAGACAGCCCGGTCAGCGACATCACGAATCCGAGCACGAGCAACAGCGGGATCACCGGCAGCCGAAACCGCTGCGCCAGTCCGTATCCCGCGGCCGCGATCCCCAAAAGCAGGGCAAGCCCGATCATGGCGGGCCCGTGGGATCTTTCTCGAGGCGGCCGGTCGCGTAACCTTTTTCCGCGACGAGCTTCAGGATTTCCCTGTAGGTCGCGTCCGGCAGCTCGGGCCGCCGGGCGAGGATCCAGAGGAATTGCCGCGAGGGATGGCCAACGACCGCCCACGAATAATTTTTTTCGTCGAGGCCGATGATCCAATACGCTCCGGCGAACGGCCCGCCGAAGCTCACGCGCAGCTTCGTATTCGCCGATCCGGGAACCACGGTGGCCCGGCCCTCGACGTGCAGCTCCTTCCCGTTTTGTCCGGAACTCCGGTTCACCACGCGGATCGAGCCGTCCGGGTTCGCCGAATATTCCGCCGTCGTCCGGCCAACGCAGTTCCGCTGGAAAAAATTCGGGTATTTTGCGATTTCATACCATTTTCCGGAATACCGGGCCACGTCCACCGAGGCGACGGTGGCGAGCGGCGGACGGGACGCGCAACCGGAAAAAAGCAGGCCGATCAGCATGGCTGCCGGTGAAAATATCGTTTTCATATTGTGGGTTCTTTCTGTGGAATGGTGCATTCCCATTTTGTTTTCGTTTGCCATGCAAGGGATTTCACTTCCCTGCGAGCTTATCGGGCACTTTCAGCTGTAGGGTTGGGAACCACGGCGTGAAGTCGTCTGGATTCCGGGTGACCAGGCCGTCATGGCGTTCGGCAAAGCCTCCGATGAGGAGATCGGCCACCGGGCGCTTGGGAATTTTTCCGCCTCGGTGGCGGCGAGCCGTCACATACCGGCTCCACGCTTCGGCTGCCGAGCTGGTGTCCGCCTCGATCCATGAAGAAACGGATTGGATTCCGGCAATCGCGAGGAACCTGCGGACGTTTTCTGCCTTTCCGTCAAATTGCGGGGCGATTTCGACCACGGATACGGGACACACAATCAAGCCGTCCTTTGCCAATTGGTGCAAAGATTGAGCCGCAGACAGTCCCCATTCCGGGTCGTGCAGGGCCAAATCAAGAAGCACGCAACTGTCAACCACCCAAGCCATCAGACGTTTTCTCCCGCCCGCAGTTCGGCCATGATTTCATTTGTGGATCGCCGCGCCGGATTCCAAGCTTTGGCAAAGCCCAGTGCGGCAAAAATCCCTTTCGGTTCTTTTTCGGAGGTGACGTAAACACGAAACTCCTGTTTGGACACCATTTCCCAGCGCAAGGTCTGCCCGGGTCGAAGGTGCGCCGCTCGACGGATGTCAGACGGGACGGAAACTTGGCCGCGTTCAGTCAAAGAGGTAATGTTAACAGCCATGTATGCACGATATCATGCAAAAACATCATGTCAACTTTTTTCCGCACTGGCTGCAGGGATTTCATGGATCTGCAAAGTATCTTATCGGCGTTCCAGCATTGCAGGGGCGAGGAATCTTGCTTTGATACGGGGATGACCCTGCGTGCGATCGTCCTTGTCTGCCTGGCGATTCTGGCCGCCTGCGACGCGCGGCCGCGTCGTGCGGATCTGGTTTTCATCAACGGGGCCGAGCCGGAGACGCTCGATCCCGCGATCATCACCGGCCAGCCGGAGGGGCGGATCGTGAACGCCCTGTTCGAGGGGCTCTGCGCCTACGACGAGGACGGGCGCGCGGTGCCGGGAGTCGCGGAGTCGTGGGAGATTTCGCCCGACGGGCGGACCTACACGTTCCGGATCCGCGCGGATGCGAAGTGGAGCGACGGACGTCCGGTGACCGCGGGCGATTTTCTGGCGTCGTGGAAACGGACGCTGACGCCCGCGACCGGCGCGCAATACAGCTACCAGCTCTTCCCGATCAAAAACGCGCAGGCCTTCGCCGAGGGCAGGGCCGCGGGATTTTCCGAGGTCGGGGCGAAGGCGCCCGATGCGCGGACGCTCGTCGTCGAGCTGGAAAATCCGACGCCTTATTTCCTTGAACTGTGCGCGTGCCCGAC
>Ga0194053_10000348_pt1 | contig 35720 bp, 24 predicted proteins | sample SepL228m_MetaG_FD_161684 | JGI IMG/M metagenome (GOLD analysis project Ga0194053, IMG submission 161684) | Anoxic zone freshwater microbial communities from boreal shield lake in IISD Experimental Lakes Area, Ontario, Canada - Sep2016-L227-8m | ecosystem: Environmental > Aquatic > Freshwater >... | reverse complement strand
CATGCCGATGTGGCGCACTTCTTCGAGGTTGCGCCGCTCAAGTCCGCGCTCGACGGCGCGCTCCATGATCCGGTGCGCGCTGCTCCAGTCCAGCTTCAAAAGCTCGCACGCCTGCGTCACGCTGCGGTTGTTCTGGAGCACCCGGACGGCGATCCCCTCGAACATGAGCGTCCAACGCGAACGCGGCTGCGCCCAGGGAACTTGCACCATCTCCGTGCGCCCATCGGGCATGCCTCCGAAATTTCCTCCCCCCTGATAGAAAAAACACTCTAATTCACGATGCGCCATAAAAAAGCCGTTGCAAAACTGCCTCCAACGCGTCCTATTAGCCCACTTGCATGAAACTTGAGCGCCTCCCTGAATATATTCTGTCAATAGTTATCACCCTTATCGCGGTTGTTGTTGCACTCGTGCTTGGCGGAAAAGCCGGCGCTGGCCTATTCCAAATCCCAGCGGCTGTCCTCTGTGCCTTTTTCGCTCTTTTGATTGTGCTAACGTTTCGAACGCGCCTCTGGCTTCTGATCCCAATCTTTTGGCCCGTTCCTGGAAAGCTCGTCGTACTCCCAGTTCCATTTGCGGTTCGCGAACTGGTGATTTTGTTCATATTTGCACTGTTCCTTGTTTTCAAGTCATTGAAAATGGTGAGGAGAAAACCTGAGTTTAAACTGATCGATTGTGTCCTCTTTGCCAATCTCGCTTACGTGGCAGTTACATTCCTCCGAAATCCAGTTGGCGTTGACGCTTTCGGAAGTGAACGGGTGGGAGGCTATCCTTACGCATCAGCATTAATTGCATACTTTGGTTACTGGGTTCTTGCTCGGGCGGACTTAGGAACTTATTCTGCACAACGACTTCCGATATTTTTTTCGTTAACTCAAAGTATTGAAGCGGTGATTGGAACTGTTTGCACCGTGTTTCCGGCTTCCGTTTCGGTCGTAAGCCGTATCTATTCCGGGATTGCGCTCGGAAACGACAATACGCCAGACGCATTGGTTTCAGCAAACACCGAGGAGGGAGGGCGCCTTGTATTTCTTGGACCTACCGGGAGAATCATGTCTTTAGCCCTTTGTTCGTTTTTCCGACCATTAACCCTCATAAATCCACTTTATTTTTTCCGATTCATCACTTTTATAACGGCGATATCCTTAATTCTCCTTTCCGGATTTCGTTCGGCCATTTTTCTATCGGCGCTCATGTTTGCGGTCGCTTCGATCCTCCGGGGAAAAACAATGGACGTCTTGAAGGTTGGAATCATCGTTGCCCCTATGATAGCGATTCTCGTTTTGTTTGCAGGGACCTCAATTAAGCTTCCAATGGCTGCACAGCGGGCGTTGTCCTTTCTGCCGGGAAACTGGTCGGCAACCGCTAAGGAAGACGCAAGGGGATCGACAGAATGGCGTGTGGAAATGTGGAAGGTTCTCTGGTCAGATCGACACTACCTTCAAAATCGGTGGCTAGGCGATGGGTTCGGCTTCACAAAAGTTCAATTTCGAGAAATGATTGATGCCAAGATGATCCGCGACGCCCGCGCTGGCCAAGAAAACATGTTAATTGCCGGACAGGTGCACAGCGGACCTTTTTCTGCAATTAAATATGTTGGAGTCGTGGGGCTAGCTTTTTTCTTGCTACTTCTTTTGATATCAGCTCGCGAAGCAAAACATTTAATCAAGAAGGCATTAGGAACGCCATTTTCCGCGGTTGCCATGTTTTTTGGGATTCCTATAATTGTTGAACCATTTTTCTACGTATTCATCTTTGGAGGATACGACTGTGCGCTCCCAGAGGCTATATTTAGGATAGGCATGCTAAAGGTGATTTCGGCAGGACTGGCCAAATACAGGCAACAAGAGACAGATCAGGATGAAATTTCAAACGCATCTCTGTCAGAGCCGCGGTCACTACCAAGTCTAACTAAAGCCAAAATGTTACATCAGTCGAATTGGCTTCAAAAAGGAGCAAATGAACGTATTTACAATCGGCCTTAATTTGGTTGGAAAGCGATTTAGCAAATCGCCCTTGAGATCCTGATCGATGCCGAACCGAAGAAAGAGAAATGCGCCCGGCAAGCCAACTGAAAGAGCTGAAGCACTTAGCCGCGGAATCACCGGCATTTCGGCGAATAACCAGTGTGCCAGCAGCGCGATGGGAATAAGGGCGAACAACACCCGGAGACTCGGAAGCGACCATCCGCCGAGCACCTCACGCATGGGCAAATCGAAGTAGCGGCAGGTCCGCCTCAGTCCGTTTTGCAGGCTGAATAGACAGGTCGCCGCGATCGAGGTCGCAATCATGCCGGTGGTCCCCCAGCGAGGAATGACCAGCAGCGAAACGCCGGCAAAGAACACTCCTTCCAAAAAATAGAGGTAGCGGAGAGCCTCAAATTTTTTGGTGAGCCCCACGAGCCCCGTGTGAATGTGCATGAATACAAGCAGGACAAGCCAGATTGCCAGAAGAGCGTCGTTTGCCTGAGACCAGGCGATCTTGCCGCCTGTCCAGAGTTGGACAAAAGACTGGTTGCAGAGTTCGAAAAGAACGGCGCAAACGGCAACCAGCGAGCCGGACAAGATGGTGATGGAACGGAACCGGCTTAGCAGCCTGGCTTTTTCATTGCGGACCATCATTTCAGCCAGAGCGCCTGAAGAGAAATCAAACACCCGATAAATAAACTGAGTAATCAGGTTGAAAGTGCGGAGGCACACGGACCAGACCGCGGCCGCTTCCAGCCCGAGGACATGGGTTAGCAGAATCACCTGGCTTGCATTGACAAGCTGGCTTCCCAACGCAAAGACGAAAACATCGAGTCCGAATGAAAAGAGCTCGCGAAAGAGAAGCCAGGTGGGCCGGCCCCATTTGCCACGTTCTGGCAACAAATGAAGGCGCACGCAGCCGATTCCTGCAAAAACGATGTAAAACAACTGCGCAGCAAGACCTGCCCAAACAAGACTGAATATTCCTGCTCCCAGGTGGAGTGCGCCCCAAAGCACCAACAAATTGAGGACTTGCTGGAATATCTGAGTGATATTCCAAATGTCGTAGCGTTGATTGGCTTCAAGGACCACTGACACAGGGCGGAGCATGAATCCAAGGCCGACCACTACGCACTGGGCGAGCAACAACCGGGTCAAGGTGCCTTGAAGGACTGGCTCAACGGCAAAGAGGCGCAAGGCAAAAAGACTGCATGCCATGCCAGCCAGGGTGATGAGAACAGCCTGGATGACGTTTACGTAAAATCCGGTTTGAATGACGCTCCCGTAAGCGGAGCCATCGCGGTCATCTTTATGATCGATCAGCGTCCGGACCACAGCGCCCGTCATCCCCAAGTCCACGAGTGCGATGTACCCGGCCATCTGCGTCACCAAAGCCCAGAGTCCAAATTCCGATTTGGATAAATAATGCAAGACAATGGGCACCGAGAGCAGCGAGTAAACGGTGTTTACTCCCATCAGCCCGTAGCCTGAAACCAGCGAGCGGGCGAATTTGGCGGAGCGGGATAATGCCATCTTTAGCAGTGAGTTGAATGCGTGCCCTGGGGTAGCTTGAAACCGAGCTGTTCGGTGAACAGCTTGCGAAAACGTCTCTCCCAAGTGTGTTCCCGGGCCGCCCGGCGGAAAGCTGCCTGGCCGATCCGCAGGCATTCTTCAGGGCGCCTCCGGTAATAGCTGATAATCTCGACCGCTTCCTCGATATTTCGGTAGCAAAGGATCTCTTTTCCAATTTCCCACCAGGAAGCCAGTTCCCAATTGTAACTCGTCAGATAGCACCCCCCCACGCCGGGGCACTCGAAGTCGCGTCCTTTAATTGTGGCCAGATTGATCGTCGCTGAACCGATCCCTAGATTAATTTGCGAGCTGCGATAAATGTCGTTCGGATTATCGACCCATTTGGCGTTGGGCCAGCCACCCCCGAAAGTTTCAACTTGGAGCTCATAGGTTTGCAGTTGATTGATGATAGCGGCTCTGTCCAACTTCATGGACCCAAGAAATGAAAGTGGGTAACGAAACGAGCTTAGGTGAGGTTCAACCATCCCAACGGGGTGATAGACCCCTTGCGCAACATAATGAAAAGGGAGGTTGTACTGGCGGTACCACTCGCTCGCGATCAGGCTATTTGTTAGGTTGAGGTCGAAACGCGCCGCATACGCCTTGTAATTCTCATCTCCAGATGAAAAAAGGTTATAGTTCCAGAACGTGACCCGATCATCCAAGTTCATTCCGACCAGCGGACACGGCCAAGCCTTTCTCACCATGGAAATCGTTTCGTCCGACAGGAGGCCTCCCCTTAAATAAAGAAACACGAGATCGGGCTCCAAATCCCGGCCAGCCCGAACGAAATTCTGGACCGCTTTCAAGACAGCTTCTTTTTGGTTCCATTCGCCGACGCCGCGCAAAACAGGGCGAAGATTTAGCACTTCCACGGGGCAGATTTTTTCCAGATCAGGGATCAGGCCGTCCGCTTCCCACATTATATCTGATATAAACACTACCTTTTTCAGCAAAGGCGCCGGGATTCGAGCGGGCTGAGTCTTTGCAGCCGGGATTTTTGGGCTGGACGAGACGTTGACAGCTTCGTGGAGGCAGATTTGCTCAAGACGCAGCACCTTACGGTTGCACCACCAGTTCAGGACCGGTCCACGCAAAATTGTAGCGGCGACGGCTCGGCGAAACGGTTGGAATAACTTAGACATTGAAATCCGGCAATAGCTGCATCTGCATCAACTTTCAAGAGCGATTTTAATCTGGCAAGCGCAAATGCCTTTCAAGTTCTTGAAAAGCTCATTTTTTGACTTGAGGCAGCTCGGTGAAGCAGCTATTATTAAACTTTTTATGCGCATCTTGATCGCGACGTTCACTTACAGCCCGGAACGCAATGGCGTGTCAATGGTGGCAGGCGCTCACGCAAACGGGTTTCTGGAACTTGGTCACGACGTGACGATTTGCACGGGATTTGCTCAGGAGCGGGGGGGGCAAAGAGAGATTAGCGGCGTTCCCCGCGTATACCAATTCAAGGTTTCAGGCTCTGCCAATCGAAGCTGGGGTTTTGATGGAGAGATTGAAGAATACCGAAAATTTTTGGCTGGCTGGGACGGTGATGTCGTAATGTTTCACTGTTGGGGAATTTGGTCCACCGATCTCGCTATTCCCATGCTTGAAAGGATCAAGGGAAAGAAGGTCTTGATCAGCCACGGTTTCACAACCCACCGATATCCGCTCAACTGCCGCTTTCCTCGAGGGTTGAGGACGTTTCTGGGGTGGTGGCAGTACAATCGGAACGCTGTTGACGTTATGCGGCACTTTGACAGAGTAGTTTTTTTGGCCGATAAGGCAGATCAACTTGCCTACTATGATCACTGGCTCGCTAAAAAGAACGGATTTGGGAACATCTCTGTTATTTCTTCAGGTGTTGACCTTGAAGAATTCGATGAAGACTTGCCGGATTTTCGTGAGCAATTTGGCCTCGGGTCCAGGCCGATGGCGCTTTGCGTTTCCAACTATTTCAAACCGAAAAATCAGTTGATGGCCCTTCAGGCATTCGCGCATGCAAGAGTTCAAAATGCAGTTATGGTTTTTATCGGAGGAAATTTGAATGAATACTCCCGAAAGCTTGAAGAATGGGGGATTTCGCACGGGATGGGTGATCAGATTTTACTGTTGGAAAGGATCGACAGGAGGAGCGTATGTGCCGCATACAAAGCAGCGGACGTGGTCGTTTGCTCTTCGCAATGGGAAAGCGGTCCTCTTATCGTGTTGGAGGCGATGGCCGCTCGGACGCCGTTTGTTTCCACGGACGTTGGGTTTGTTTCGGGCCTTCCTGGCGGGCTTGTGGTGAAGAGCAAAGAGGAAATGGGTGATGCAATCAGAATGTTCCTCACCGATCTGCACCGTGGCCGTGCCATGGGTATAGAAGGCCGATCCGCATGCGAGAAAAGGTTTGAATGGAATTCAATTATTTCACAGTACGCTGGTCTATTAGAAAACCTTGTGTCGCCTAAAACTGCTGAAAAATAAATGGCAAATAGAAGAAACGTCGAAATGCGAATTGCTTTCATTACCACTGATAACCGGGAACATCTCAAGGATTACGGATGTAAAGTTCCTTACTTCGGAACAGCACCAGAGGCGCTGTTAGAGGGGTTTTCTCTTATTCCAGACGTCGAGATTCATGTCATTTCGTGTGTTCGAAAAGCAATGCAATCGCCCGAAAAGCTTGCGCCAAATATTTGGTACCATCCGCTTCTTGTCCCGAAAATCGGATGGCTGAGCACCGCATATCAAGGGTGTATACGGGCAGTCAGGCGAAAAGTTCGGGAACTACGGCCTGACATTGTTCACGGCCAGGGGACGGAACGAGAGTGTGCCGTTAGTGCTGTCTTTTCGGGATTTTCTAACGTAATAACGATCCATGGAAATATGCGGATTATTGCCAAGGTTAACAAAGCAAGTTTCGGATCTTATTATTGGCTAAATTCACACTTGGAATCATTTACTCTCCCGCGTGCAGCGGGGGTTGTTTGCATCTCGCGATATACGGAAGAAGCTGTCCGGAATGATGCGAAGCTTACTTGGGTTGTTCCAAATGCAATCGATACCCGCTTTTTTGATATCGTCAGCGTGCCTGGCGATATCCCGGAAATTCTGGTGGTCGGAGCTATTTGCCAGCGGAAGAATCAAAACGCATTTATTCGATCAATCGATTGCCTTGCCGGGAAACGAAAGTTTAAGGTTTTATTCTTGGGAACGGCCGAGCGTGGGACCGAATACGCCACGGAGTTTTTTGAACTAATCAAGAGCCGAGCTTGGTGCGAATGGAAAGGTTTTGTGGATCGTGATGCCCTTTGTGCTCGTTTGAAGAGTGCTTCGATGTTAGTCTTGCCTTCAATTGAAGACAACTGCCCGATGGTTGTGCTTGAAGGAATGGCAGCCGGGGTGCCCGTTATCGCACCGGCAGTGGGTGGCGTTCCTGAGCTCGTGACTGACGGTTACAATGGGCTTCTCTGCGATCCGACAAGCAGCAAGAACATGGGCGATGTCATTAGCCGTGCCTTGAACCAACCTGACGAAATTCGGAAATTCGCACAAACGGCGAAGGACGATGCAATGAAGCGATTTCACCCGCGGCGCATCGCCTTGGATCACCTCGCAATCTACCGGGAGGTGCTTAAAACTTCTTCGTAGATCGATCTAAGCAGCCTGCCAACTTCAGACCAGGAAATCGGTTTGGCCGGAGGTGAGATTCTCGAACAGTTATCATAAAAGTACCGGAGATCGCAAACAAGCTTCCGGCGATTATTGCCTTTCAAATACTGGACAGTCGGACCAAAGCGTTCGCGAGACCAGTTGAGGTCGGGCAGCAGCAGTGGAAGGCGGCATGCAGCAGCTTCGTCGGCGGCGATGCACCAGTTTTCAAAAGTACTGTACAATACAAAACCACGTGCATTTTGAAGAAGTTTGATCAGATCGAACCGACTCTTGAGATGCGGTATGTAGCGAATCAATGAATTGTCGGCGACGAATTGGTTAAACCTTAGCCAATAAGGGGTTGACTCACTGTAAGGTTTCCCCACGAAAACGATCGGAGTCTGCGCATCTACTGCGAGTTCTGCCAGTTCAAGCGATCTTTTCTGAGGGCTGATGGTGCCCACACAAATTAAGTAGTCCCCGGCCCTCGATGATGGGCTGGCGTTCAAAAATGGTTCCTCACAGCCAATTGGCAGAACTTTTACGCATTCATCGCGAACTCCGTAAACCAGTTCGAGAACACGCTTTTCTGCCTGTAACCCGACGATTATGCAGTCGCTATTAAGATACGATCTCCATACCAATTGGTTTTTTACGCTTTCGCCAAAAGGAATGCCTAAGACCATTCGAGTGACCAGCGCTTGAGTGAGCAGTCTAAATGTGGAGCGATTGCAGGTCGCACTTAGTAAAACCGTGTTTATAAGCGGAACGCCTTTCTGTCGCGCTAATTTCTGAAAATCGGTCGATGGTGCGCCGAAATAGTGAATAATATCGCCTTTTTGGCGATTATCCCACCAGCGGAGATACTCGACTTCAACTCCAATCGATTCCAACCCCGCTTTCGTTTGCTCGACCTGAATTTGCGCGCCCCCATGAATTAGCATGAAAGGCAACGGGCAATCAAAAAGGACTTTCATCGCTTCTACTTTGCAGTTTTCGGCAAGATTTGATTCGCTCCAACCACAGTTGCGCCAGGAGGCACATTTTTCGTAACCACGGCATTCGCACCGATCGTGCTTCCTTTTCCAAGCCGCACTGCTCCCATGATCTTTGCGCCAGCTCCGATGTAAACATCATCCTCTACAATTGGCATTTCATTGATGTCCAGTGTGCGTCCGCCGAGCGTAACCTGTTGCATAATTGTTACGTTGTTCCCGAGCTCAACGCCGGCGGCGACGATTATTCCGTAGGGATGGGGCATAAACAATTGCCCCTTGATTTCTCCAAAAAAGTCGCAGTTTAGAATCAAAGAAAATATTCGCGAGACCAGTGGAATTTGGTGCTTGGAAAGAAAAATCAGGAGCTTAGCAGCAAGGGGGTTGCTAATCCATGGATTTGAGGGATGCACAGGTTGAGACATTTCATCTATTTTGGAATGTCTGGCCGCTTCGGCAAGCAATCTTTTTGGGATTTTTCAACACGAACAGGCTTCCGCAGCGATTCAGTCCCGATTTGGCGCTGGACGAAGCCACGATCTCAATTCTTGCGGTCTGGCGGGTTTGTTTTTCGCTTGTCGTATATTGGATCACGGGGTTTCATATTACAAATGCTTTCAATCATCACTCCGAGTCTCAAAAATTCCGATTGGCTTAAGCTGTGCGTTGCTTCTGTGGCGGATCAGGAAGGCGTCATTACAGAACACATCGTGCAAGATGCCGGTTCAGACGATGGCACCCTCGACTGGTTGCTTTCTGACTCGCGCGTGAAAGCGTTTTTGGAAAAAGATTCCGGGATGTATGATGCGATCAATCGCGGATTCCGACGCGCTACTGGGGATATTCTGGCCTATCTAAACTGCGACGAACAATATCTTCCGGGAGCGCTCAAGAAAGTCGCAGACTATTTTGAGGATCACCCGGAAGTAGATGTGTTGCTTGCCGATACAATTGTTGTGAATTCGCAAGGTGAATACTTGTGCGAGCGGCGGGCGATGACTCCGCAGCTATGTCAAACGCTAGTCGGGACAACATTGAGTTTTCTCACGTCCGGCCTCTTCATCAGGCGAAGAGTCATTGAAAAGCAGAACCTCTTTTTTGACACAAAACTGCGCGATTTAGGGGACTTGGAGTGGACGTCGCGTGCCATACGCGCAGGTTTGCAATTTGGTGTGCTTCGGGAATTTACCAGCGTTTTCACGGACACAGGGACAAACATGAACCTGTTGCCGAATGCCAGGCGGGAAGTTCAGGAAATAAAAGCTTCCGCACCGACTTGGATGCGGGCAACATCTTGGTTTTGGATAATCCATTTCCGAGTGCGTCGCCTTTTTTCGGGTGCGTATATTTGCAAACCTTACGAATTTGCTATTTTCACCAAAAATAGTCCATTTATAAGGCAACTGCATTTTGTAGAAAAGCCGACATTTCGCTGGATTCGTATGAAAACGTGTAATTCGCTCTCGGTTTAAGCCTACACTGGTCAGCGTAACCAGCCAGCCATTCGCCGGTTCCATCATTGGACCCTCCGTCTTGGACATGGTGATGAATCTCGATGCCGTTGCAAGCTTGGTCGGCAACGGAAGCGACGGCGCACGGTAGCCAGCGCAAGCTGTTATAGCTTGGCGTTATAACCCAAAATCGAGCAGAGGGCGTTGATTGCGTCACAAGAAGCTGAGCGCTTACCGGTTTGGGTCTCCAATTCGAATGACCATCCATTCTTGCGGCCCTCGTGCGATTCGGGTCAGGAGGGTTGCTTTTGCGAGCACTTGTGCATTCATTCCAGCAATCCACTGTTCGAGAGGTTGGCCAAAAGCCGCCCGGGAAGCGTCGTCTCTCGTGATGAAGACAAACCCCGGTTTGAAGAATTGAGCTTGGTTTGACGGGGTTAGGTCCACCAGTCTTCGAGAACCGAAAGGGCGCCAAAGCGAAGTTTCGGGGTCGTCATTACCGATAAATCCGACAACATGATCACTTGGCGAGAGGTAATTGCGAAGTGGCGCGAAACAATCGGCCCGATTTCGATAAACGGAATAGACGGTGGAAGCGCGCTGAATGAGGCGGTTTTCGGGATGTTTTTCAGACAAGTAGCTGGTAAGCGTCAGAGCCGGCCAGAGAGGGCGTGAAGGGGTCAAAATAATGACGGGAAGAGCCGAAAGAACAGCTAAGAGGGCAACTTTCCTCCACCAGCGCCGTCTCGGCAAAAGTGCCGCGCCCGGCATTAGAAGAATGCCGGCGATCACCAGGGGATAATAAGCCGTGATCGCCCGGGCCATTGTGCTGGAGCCAGCCTTGCACATAAACACCAACAGCGCAGTACCTGCCCCGAGGCAAATAAGAATGCCCCAACGCTTAGCCGAAGCTATCTTGGGAATCGGTAGATCCCGGCGACTAAAGCCTATGCTTCCGAACAGAGTCGCAACGGCCAGCACAGACAAACCCAGACCAATGCCGGCACTTTCCTCCTGTTCAAGTTCGTTCCATTTTAGGTTCAGGCGTGGAAATTGGGTGGTCAGGTGATGCATCTGGGGAGTAAGTAAAAGCTTTTCCATCGCTTGATTCCAAACGTTTGCAAACGGCATCACAGGGGGCATCAGGTTGCGCGAAACGGTTTGGAGGGTGTTACCGGCCAACCCGTAAACTGGACTTGAGATTTGAAGATTTTCCTTATTTCCCGGATCCCCCGTCCAGCTTCCGGTGTGCTTTACGTTTTCGAAAGCGATCGGGGCAAAAGAAATCAGGAGTGAGGACAATATGACGACTGCGGTTTGGAGTGGTTTTGTTTTGAGCAGCCCCAGGGAAGGCAAAAACGCAAGGGCACAGGGCAAAAGCAAGGGCAGATTCGAAACTTTGACCCCAGAGAGCAGGGCTGCGGCGATAATCGCGATTCGGAAATCGACAAAGGAACGTGTTTTGCTGAATCGCAACGCAAAGCAAATGGAACTTAGAAGATAGCTTGCGGAGATCGCATCATTGCCCAACCCGCCAGCTTGGAGCAAAAAACAGTATCCCGTGGGAAGAATCCACATCCAATGCCAGGCCACCCGTTTTGCAACGCCCAAACGAACAAACGTGGCATAAAGCAGACCGGGCATTAACCAGAACGAAAGAGCATTAATCAGAAAGAAAAAGCGATCACCGTTGGTGAAGGCCAAAAGAGGCGTTGCGAGCCACCCGAAGCCCACGCCACTGTAATTCATCCTGGAATTGGTGGTGTCAATCCAGTGCCAGCGCCCTTCGGCGAGCCAATGCAATATCCGCGGCACCCGGTACGTCATCGCGTCGTAGTTGTTCGGCTCATAGAGGCAACCTCCGATTGCGGCGAGCATGGCGAGCAGTAGAAAACACGCAGGAAAGGCACGCGAGAAACGCCACTTGAGGCGGTGTGGCGCTGGAAATTTGAGACTATACCGAAAGCGCCACCCAAAGAAGCCCAAGAGCAAAAGCGCCGGAAGCCCGAGCACCGCGTATCCCACCCGGTTAAGTTGCCCAGCAACCGACAAAACCCAGCCGGCTGAAGAGAAAAACGCGGAAATCAGAATCCAAAGCTTCGCGAGGGGAAGAAATGGCGGGGCTTTCGACTCTGAAAGGTCAATGGGGGTGGGAATCCTCTCGGCAGGGCAGTAGCGCATCTCCCCAGCAGCATATACGTTGAAACCTAATGAACGCCATACGTATTTTCGGTCCATTTTACGTCGCCACTGGTTGAGGAACAACCCCGGCGGGTTCGCCTGGCGCAAGTTTTGGGTTGCCTTTGCCGCAGTGGGGTGGCTTCGTATCCCTGCCAAGCAAAAACTTTTTCTTCCTACGAAATAATCGCCATGCCTCAAACCCATCACCCTGTGGAACGCAGTGAAATCCGTCCGCTTACCGGTATTCGGGGAATCGCGGCGCTTGCGGTGGTGGTATTTCACTTTTTCCCCGCCTGGCTTTCGCTGCTGCCAGGGTTGGCGCCGCTATCCCGGATGGCTATGCGGGGTTGTTATGGAGTGGATTTGTTTTTCGTCTTGAGCGGATTCATCATTAGTTATGCATACAGCGCGAGAGAAATCCGTTCCAACATGGCCGATTACCGGCGGTTTATCTGGTTCAGATTCGCCCGGATTTATCCAAATCATCTGGCGACTTTGATGCTTTTGGTTGCGCTGGTATTGGGGTCGCACGTTTTTCATTACAGCGTGCCGTATGAGAATTATCCTTGGTCTGGTTTGCCGGCCCAATTGACGATGACCCATGTTTGGCCTTTTGCGTATGGTGGACGCTGGAACCTTCCTTCATGGTCGATCAGCGCGGAGTGGTTCGCTTATCTGGCCGTGTTTCCTGTCTGCCAGCTCCTTCTGAACCGAGGATGGTCAACGGCAAGGCTGCTGGCGGTGGCGTATCTGGTTTTTGGAGGCTATTGCGTTTTCAGACCATTCCTGCTTTGGCTGCCTTTCGACCGTCCCACGGCGCTGCCCAACGTTGCCGCCGAGTTTATCGCGGGGAGCATGCTTTATGGCGTTTACCGGGCCGGTTCTCCATTTCTCCATTTCCTCCAAAAACACGCCACCGCTCTGTTTATACTCATTTTGGCGGTCGCCGCGCTAGCTCCAGGCCAGAATCCGTGGATCGACCGTTTGGTGATTTTGACGTTCCCATTGCTCTTAGCCTCCCTGAGTTCCGAGGAGAGCCTAGCCGGAAAGATGTTTTCCTCGGCTTTATGGGTGTGGCTCGGAAACATCTCTTACGCCATTTACATGAGCCATTCGTTCGCGGCCCAGTTTTTCAGATTTGTTGCGCCGGAAGAAAAATACCTGCATGCCCCGCTTTCCATGAGGTTGGTTTTGGTTGCGGCACATCTTGCGGCTGTTATCGCCATTGCTGCGGCACTTTACTACGCGGTCGAAGTCCCTTGCAGAAACTGGATGCGCCGGTTATTTATCGCTAGGCAAAAGCACACGGAAGCGCGGCCGCTCGAACCGACCGGTTCAAGGTGAGCTGGCAACATTGTCCAGTGAGCCCGATGGAAAGTGGCGGCGCGTTTTGCGCGGGCCGGTCCGGGGAAGACGCAAAATTGGATTGCGTTTGCAACAACAGACTGGCTTTGTGTGCGTTGTGTCGGTTACAGAACAAATTACATGTGAAGTGGTCGGGGGCGGCATTTGCACCGGCTGCGGTGCGTGTGTTGTGCTTGACCCCACGGGATCTGCCAAAATGGAGGATACCCCTTTTGGCCCGCGCCCGACGTTTCCATCGGGCGTTGAACTGCCACAGCTCGCGTGGACCGTTTGCCCTGGCAAGGGGGTGGATTACGCCGGGTTGTATCGAGCGCATTACGGGCGATTGCCGGAAAACTGGCTGCTGGGCTGTTATCAACGCGTAAGAACCGGCTATTCCGCCGATCAGGGCATCCGGCGCACGGGTGCTTCCGGCGGTGTGCTAAGCCAGACACTGATCTATCTTTTGGAAAATCAAAAGGTGGATGGCGTTATCGTTGTCCAACAGGGCGTTCCCGAGCCTCTTAAAGCGCGGGCCGTCGTGGCTCGAACGCGCGAGGAAGTTCTCGAAGCCGCAGGTTCGGTTTACATTCCAGTCGCCACGCTGGATATTCTGTCGAGATTAACGCTCGGCGAACGCTACGCCATGGTTTGTCTCCCGGACCAGGCAGCCGCGCTACGCCAATTACAAAATGCCGGGCATGCGGCGGCTCGCCAGATCCTTTTCGTTGTGGGACCTTACACTGGGACCGCCCTTTACCCGGCGGCAATTGATTGCTACTTGCGCTCAAAGAAGGTTCCGGCGAATGATCCGGTTGTCTCGCTAAAGTGGCGAGCGGGGGAGTGGCCGGGCTATCTTGAGATCCGCACTGCTGCGGGGCGTGTGCTGCAGTCCAAGAAGATTTATTACAATTTCCTGATCCCCTTTTTCGTCACCCAGAGCAGCCTCCAAGGGATGGATTTCACCAATGAATATTGTGATCTCTCCGTGGGCGACGCCTGGTCGCCTCAGTTCGAAGCAAAAGGCGGGGGCCATTCCGTGATTACCACGCGCAGCGTGGAAATGGAGGCAATCGTCCAAGAGATGGAGCGCGCCGGGTTGCTTGTTACGGAATCGATCGATCCAGCCGTCTCGCTGTCGATGCATGGGCACATGATCGATTTCAAAAAGCGTGGGAGCTATATCCAAAATCGCCTCCGAAAATGGCTGGGTCTCGCCGCGCCGAACCACAAGATTCGTCCCGAGCCTTTGCCGGTGTCGCGAATCACTGTGCAGATGGTGATTGCTTCCCTGTTCTTCTTCGGCAGCACGCGATTGGCGCGCAAGGTGCTTGAGTGGATGCCAGAAGAAGTCATCGGTCCTGTGTTCAACCGGCTTCGGTTGCTTTGGAAAGGATTTAGCAAGCCAGTGAAACGCAAAGGCCTCGGCAATCTGAACATGATCGAAGATGAATCCGTTTGAACTAATCAATGATCGGCTCGGCATGGAAATTGCCCGGCTGATGCCGCGGATTCTGACGCAGGCCAGTCGCGATCCGAACTCTGCCACGTTCGGTTCCTTTGACCGGGATTGGTGGCATTATCGAATCCGCGATTTCCCCTCAATCATTCTCCAGCAAGCGGCTTGGACGGTTTGGCTGGCTGCGGAACTGCCCGAATTTCAGGGCGAGCGCGAAGCGCTGACCCGGCTGGCTGCCGCGGGGTGCCGGTTTTGGAATGCGCGAGCGATTCGCCACGGAGCATTCGAGGAATATTATCCTTGGGAGTGCGGCTATCCCGCCGGGGCTTTTTCCGCGCGCGCAGTGATGCAGTTGGTTGAGGCCGGTGTGATCGAGCGGGAAGAGGTTCGCCCCGGTGCCGCCGTATTCGCGCAGCAATTTTCGTCTCGGCTGGAAAACCAAGCTGGCAACCAACAGGTCGCCGGGTTGGCAGCTTTGGCGCTGATCCGGAACGCGTTTCCTGAACTCGTTTCAGCGGAGCAATTTGAACGGCAGGCATCCCGGACGCTGGCCTTGCAGGATGAAGAAGGGTGGTACCAGGAATATGGGGGCCCGGATCTGGCCTATCTCGCCGTCACGCTGGACGCATTGTGGGATTTGTTCGATGCCACCGGCGATTCCCGCTTCTACCAATCGGCGGGGCGTGCTTTGCGGTTCATGCATCCCTATTTGGCCACCTTTGGGGGGAATATCGGCATGATGAATTCCCGGAACACGGACTATATCCTGCCCTACGGAATCGTCCGGTTCATGCAGGATGGTAATTCGGCCGAGAAATCGATTGCGGGCGCTCTGTTCATTTCACTATTCGAGCACTTGAACGAGCCGGAACACTTTGTCCATGCGATCGACGATCGCTATTTGTGCCATTACACTGGCCACTCTTTGCTTCGTGCGTGGTCGCTATTGAAACGGTTGAATCCAGCCGCGTTGCCGATGCCGTCTGAAACGCTGGCCGGTGAAAAATGGTTCAAGAATGCCGGGCATCTTCTCACTTGCGCGCCGACGGGTTCGGCGGTTGGGGAAGAGCCTCGCTTTTCAACCCTTCTCGCCCTGAAAAAAGGCGGTGTATTTACTGCGATTTCGGGAAGGCTGCGTATTTCTGATTTTGGGTGGGTTGCGGTGGTGGGTCGACAACAGTACGTGAATCATTGGTGGGCCGATGACTGGGAGTCGTCGCGCGACGGTCTTGCTGTTACGGTGAAGGGCAAACTGGTGCCCACCACTGAAACCATCAGCACTCCGTGGAAGCATTTTGCCTTGCGTATAATGAGTCTTGTGTTGGGCGAACGCTTGATCCCGAAACTCAAGGCGGTGCTGATTTTCAAAAAGCGCCGCAGTGGCTATGCTTTTGAGCGAAAGATAGCGTGTCAGCCCCATCAGATCATTGTTCACGATGAGATTAGCGGACTCCCTGCCGGTGCTCGGATCGAACAGGCGCCTCGCAGTTCCAAGAGGCATGTTTCCAGTGCGGACAGCTTCCATTTTGAGGATCTGCGACTCGCCTCAGGTATTTCGTTGGAGGAGACGACTTGTTTCCAAAATGGCATTTTCCGGCGTGACGGCATTTATCGGTTCGAATCACTGCCCTATGAAATTAATCATCCAAATTCCGTGTTATAACGAGGAGGCAACATTGGGAGTCGCCCTTGCTGCGCTGCCTCGCAAACTTCCCGGTGTAGACATCATCGAGTGGTTGATCGTTGACGATGGCTCACAGGATCGGACCATCGAAGTTGCAAAAGCATGTGGAGTGGACCACATCGTTAGCTTGGGCTCGCACAAGGGTCTGGCCAGGGGGTTTATGGCGGGCGTTGAAGCTTGCCTCGGGTTTGGCGCCGACATCATCGTCAACACCGATGCGGATAACCAGTATGAAGCTGCAGACATTCCCAAACTGGTTGAACCGATCCTCCGGGGCGAAGCGCAAATTGTCATCGGAGAGCGGCCGATCTCGGAAGTTGCCCATTTCTCCCCGTTGAAAAAAGGCCTTCAGAAGATCGGCAGCATGGTTGTACGAATCGCCAGCGGAACGGATGTGGCCGATGCTCCCAGTGGATTTCGCGCCATTACCCGGGACGCGGCCATGCAGTTGAATGTCTTTAGCCGATACACCTACACGCTTGAAACCATCATTCAGGCCGGACGTAAAAACATCCCTGTCAAGTCAGTGCCGATCCGGACCAATGAATTTTTGCGTCCTTCCCGGCTGATGAGGAGCATGCGGGCCTATATTTTGCGCTCCATTCTCACGATCTTCCGCATTTTGCTAACGTATCGGCCCCTCTGGTTTTTCAGCGTTTTGGGAACGCTTCCGCTGGCGTTCGGAATCGGATTGGGTATCCGCTGGTGTGTGCTCTATTTCCAGAATCCGATGCGGGGGCATGTGCCAAGCCTCATTCTGGCGACCATCTTTGTGCTCGTTGGCGTGCAACTCTTCGTGTTGGGGCTTATTGCCGACCTAATCGCGGTGAACCGCACTTTGCTCGAGGACATCCAACTTCGGCGGCGCCGCCAGGACTTCGGACATCCGCAGCCAGGCAATTCATGAAGAAAATCATCTCGATCCTGATCAGTTTTCTCATCCTGGGGGTGATCTATTTGCGGATCGACGTTTCCAAACTGCTGAAAGTCTTTGGGAACGCGGATATGGTTTGGCTTTTTGCAAGCCTCGCGATGGTGGTGCCGCTGACGCTTTTTACCAGTTGGAGGCTTCAGCAACTCATGCCTCGTCCCGGCAGCCTCGGCTTCATCGAATCAAACAAGCTGATCCTTGTCGCGTGCGTGCTAAATTTAGTTTTGCCTTCCAAAATGGGGGACATTGCGAAAGCTTGGTGTATGCGGGATCGAGGTCTGGTGAGTGGGGGCCTTGCCCTCTCTTTGGTGATATTTGAAAAAACCTGCGACATGCTGTCGCTGCTTCTTTGGTGCGCCTTTGGACTTATCGTGTACGCGCGCAAAGATGCCCTGTTCTGGGGAATGACCTTGACGGTAACGGTATGCCTTGCCCTGGGAATTCTTCTGCTCGGTTCCACACGGTTTGCCAACTTTTTCTTTGAACTGAACCAGCGCTTTGCACCTGCTCGAGCAAAGGTGAAGCTTGCAAAGCTCAAAGAATCGTGGAGCGAAATGCATGGCTATTTTTGGGGGAGCAAATCAAAGTTAGCCACAGTGCTTCTTACTTCTGTGTTCATCTGGTTTTTGCATCTGCTCCAAATCTGGATGTTCATTCTGGCGCTGAAGGCATCGACTCCGTTTCTGACAAATCTCGCTCTGGCTCCCCTCTCCATATTGGCCGGGTTGCTTCCCCTGACGTTTGCCGGAGTAGGAACGCGCGACGCTGCATTGATTTTCTTTTATGGCCCATTTTTTCCTGCTCCTGTGGCAGCCGCCCTGGGGATGCTTTGCACCAGCCGTTATATTGTGCCGGCCCTTGCCGGTGCGCCGTTTGCGTCCGAATACCTTCATCCACTGAAGGAGACGAACCCCGACAAAGTGCCAGTTCAAAGAGCTTAAAATTTTAAAACTGCCTGATCGTTTTTAACGTCTGCTTTTCTGTATTCGAGATGGCTTTCGCCATGTTTTCCAAGTGCTTCTCTTCGCTAAATGCTGCCAAATAGCGGGCTCGCAGTGGCTCTGCGAGATCCAGGGGTGCGATGCGCTCCAAGGCTTCCGCAAACTCTTGCGGTGCCTTGGGTGAAGTGAAACCGGGATAGCCGGGCGGCAATATCTCCGGGATCGCGCGCCAGCGCGTGGTGATGATGGACATCCCAAATGCCATCGCTTCAATCAGGTTCACTGGCTGGCCTTCGGCGATATAGTAGGTGGGAAAACAGAGACAGTCGTTCTCTTTGAAGAGCCGCGCTTTTTCAGCGCCTTGGACGAACCCGGAATAGGTGACGGCGCCCGCGAGATCGGGCTGGGCGATGCGGCGATGGAATTCCTGCTCTTCGCACTCTCTCAGGAATGAGCCGGCTACGGTGAGGTGGACCCGCAGTTTGGTGTTTTGCCGGTTGAAAACCGCGACGCCGTCAAGCGCGTCGAAGACGCCTTTGTCCCGGGTGCAATGGGCGATGTACAGCGCTCGGATTTCGGCGGGATCGCCGGTGGATGATTCCGCGAGTGGCTCTCCAGCAAGCAGGCTGCGGCGAGCTTCAGCCCTGGCGAGGCGGACCGGCAGCAGGCGGGTGTCGAACTCCGGGCAAGGATCGGGAATGCCGTTGGGCACGATCTTTATGTCCCGGCTGAGGAACCAAAGGGCGTCGCGCATGCTGGAAACGGCCAGGGCAACCGAAAGGGTGCAGCGAGAAAGGAGCCGGTGAGTGATCCAGCGTTCCAAGCAATTCCCCTCGCGCTTGACCCAGTCCCCCAGGCCCACTGCGTGCCAATGCAGGATTACATGCGGGAAAAACGGACGGCACAGGAAGAGAATGATCCAGTCGCGATAAAGCGCCGCGCGTTTGCCCGGAGCCGGGACGTAATAGAGCGCCCGGACACCATAGCGAATGCGGCACCAGATGGCCTCCAAACAGTAACGCAGGAGCAGGAAACCTTTTTCAAAGCGCACTTCGCCGATGTCCTCCATGCCGTCCGAAAAGCGGCTGTTGACGTGATAGCACTCTAGGGAAGACGCGGAGAGGGGAGTAGAAGCGGCATCCTGCCGCTTGCGGCGGACATCGCCGCCGAAGCCGTCGAGCATCAGCTTCACCATGTAGCTTTGCCCATGGTGCGGGGGCGGCGTGTGTGCGAAGACCAGGAGCTTCATCGCCTATTGTTGGTTCAATCCCGAATTTATTTCTGCTCCTGAAGTTCAGGTTTTAAACAGGCCGACTCACATTCCGGGCATTGGCTGTGGATAGATTGCGGATGCTGCTCCATAAAGACCTGCACAGCCATTAAATACTCGGGATCGTTTCGGACCTTTTTGCATTTCGAGCAAATCGGAAACAGGCTGCCCATTTCCCACCTTTCCATGTGGTTGCTGGAAAGATCTTCAATCAGTTCGCATTGCCGCCGCAGTTCGTTTCGCAGTTTCGCCAGCAGGATCGCCGTGACCGCGAAAATCCCAAATCGCATGAACCCGTTCCAGTACCGGAAGATGGGCCTGGCGTATTGATGCCCATCGATGAAGTCCACGGCAACCCAAGTGGTCCCGGAAAGGATTGCCATGAGCATGCCGGCTCGCAAGCCACCAAACCAAGCGGCAACAGCGACGGGAATCAGGTAGAAAAGCGCCACGGACATTTCGTATCCGGTGACGTAATCAAGCACGCCAACTGTCACGAGGGAAGCGGAGGAGACGAGGAACACCGTCTTCGGGTGTTTAGGGGAATTCATAGAGGATTGCAAAACGCGGACGCACTCTATCCCTTCGGGCGCGATCAATGCCATCAAATTCCATATTTTAACGGGGTTTGGGGTGCAGGACTGGAAACTCTGTGGAGTCCGGGGGGGCTTTGGCGCGGCGAAGGTTGGCGAAGCACAGCTTCGAAGATGGGTGCGTCACCAATTGCAACTTGGTGACGAGGGGTTTAGGAGCAGATTCCGCCTCCCGCTCGGACCTCTTCAGGGCCAATAATCTTCGCAGAACGCAAAATACCCCTTGCGCCACCACGGGCTCGGCGCATATAAAGCCGTTCCCTTTTTTGGGGAAATCAAAAACTGGGTAGGTACCGAAGTGGCCAAACGGGGTGGACTGTAAATCCACTGGCTTACGCCTTCAATGGTTCGAATCCATTCCTGCCCACCATTTTTTCACCCGCGGCGTACGCAAAAAGCGGAAGGCGCCGTTGTTACATCCCTTTCGGGAACCAGTCTCGTGAAGTTGCCTTCTCAAGACCAGCGACACCTTCCTGCACTTACCCTCGTCCGAATTATCGGCCGCGCAACGAGGGAAAGCCCCGGTTGAAGCCTCCTCAAAAGTCTGAGCACGCCAAATCGCCGCTCCTCTTGGATGAGCATCGCCGCCCCTCCTCCCAAAACCGGACGGGCGGATTTCCCGCATCCGGCTTTCTAGTAATAGTTTGCTCTATGTCGAGATTGGCACGCCGCTGCATGAGCCTGCCCCAAGGAGAACAGGCCTTCTGCGGTGAAGTAGGCGTTTTTCCATCGCTGGTGGTCCCGTCCTCGGCCCTTCCGTCCTGCCGGTTTCCGAAGAACGCCTCGCAACCTCCCCCGCACGTAGCCATCGAGTGATTCAAGGACGTTGCGCTTGCTGTGCTTGAAGTATTCAAACCAGCCTCGCAGCGTCTTATTGAGGTCAGCGCAGATCGCCTTCATGCCCCCCTCTGGTGCGCCGCGTCTTTGCCCGGATTTTCTCTTTAATGCCAGCCATGCTTTTCTTGCGGGGCCATTTCATGCCTCGCTCGAAGTGGTAACCCAGAAAGTCGAACCCTCCGGGCCGGCCTGCATCGATCAATCGCGTTTTCTCCGGATGGAGCGTTAGCTAGAAGCGGCTTCCAGCCGCTTTCCCTCGGAACGAAGCGGCAGGGATGCCGCTTCTACTACCCGGCGAGACCCTCGCCACAAATCAAGTTTCAAGCTATCGGCAATGGGTATATCGTCCCACATTAGGGGCGCTGCCGTCCCGCGATCTCGAGGACATCAACGCCGAATTCCAATGATGCACGCATTCGGACGGCACGGAGTGCCATCCCTAGTGCCTTGTAACGAGAGAAATGGCGCATAGAGCGCAGGATTTTTGGTTCAGGGCAAGGCGGAAGCCCAAGGCGCTATCTGGAGATAACGACTTGGGCTGACAACACAGCCCTGGGCCAAAAAGGCAAGCTGGATGCGTCATTTTACGTGTTACACGGCACTAGCTTACTCCATGCGCAGCCAAGGTGCTCCGTTTAGGGCAAACCGCTGAATCTAACTTCCCAAAGGAGCCAGATGCGTCGGCTGGGAGGTCACGCCCACTTGCCCGCGCCGGGTGGTCCCCCGCTCAAAACGCAGGATGGCCGAACGCCGTTCCACGCCATCGGGAGACTCGGCGACGATCGGCACCGAGTGTTCGCCGTCCGGGAAGGTGAAATGGAAGTGAAACGAGCCGTCCGCGTTGAGCTTGATCGGCTTGCCGTCCACCCAGACTTTGGCGTCGGGATGGGTGCCGCCATAGAAGATCACCTCGGCGTTCACATGCATGTAGAACTCGCGCGGTTTGCTGAACGGCTGGGCGCTCCAACTCGCTCCGGGCGCGGCGCCGGACCACGAACTGAGCCAGGAACTCCAAAAACTTTCGCTCCCGCCGCCAAGACCGCCCCAGGAACTCAGCCAGGACGCAAGGCCGGCCTGCTGCTGGGCGCTGCTCCAGGAGGCAAACGAACTGACCCCGAGTTGCTGTTGAGCGGAACTCCAGGACGCGAGCCAGGAACTGACGGCTGCCTGCTGTTGCACGCCCCCCCACGAGGCCAGCCAGGAGGAAATCGCCGCCTGCTGCTGCGCTCCACTCCAGCTCGACAGCCACGAAGCCAACTGCTCCTGCTGCTGGGGTGCTCCCCAACTTGCCAGCCAGGAACTGAGCCCGCCCCACGATGCCAGCCAGGAACCAAGCGCCGCTTTCTGCTCGGTCGCGCTCATGCCGCCCCAACTCGCCAGCCACGAACCAAGCGCCACCTCGCCCTTGGCCCCGCTCCAGGAGCTCAACCACGAACTGATCCAGGAGCTTTGCTCGGCTGCGGACCAACTGCTGACTTCCCCTAATGCGGCAAAACCGCTGGAGAGACTCGATTCGGCTCCCACTTCGCCCTTGGGCAGCAACCCGCTGGCGCTTTCGCTGAAGAGGCGCTCAATCAACTGTTTGCGCAGGAGTTTGTCGATTTCCGCCGAACCGAGCCCGAGCAGTTCGGTCAGATCGCTTCCGAGCATCGCGGCCAGCACCCGGCGCTGGTCGTCGGTCCATTCCGGCGTCGCCCCAAGCGCAAAGAGCAGTTTGCGGCCTTCGCTCTGGATTCGTGACAAGGCGGCCATCAACGACTCGCCCTCCTCCATGCTCCGGTGCAAATCGTCGAGCAGTTTCTGGAAAGCCATGTGATAGGGCACCGTCGCAAAGGCATCCGCGACATCGTCGGAGATCCCGTCCGAAGGCGTGCTGGCATCGTTGGAGCGCGCGATCACTTCCCAGGCCCCCTCCTGATTGACAAATCCGATCTCGGCGTAGAATGCAGCGCTGCTTTTGGTTGCCGGGATATACCAGTTCCGGGCCTCCACGTTCACCTCCGCGGAATAGACCTCGGCTCCGTCATCGTTAAACAACTTCAATAACACCCGCCCGTCGTGCATCCGCGAAACCGGGTATTCCTCCCAATCGATATCCCAGTAGCAGAAAAGCCAGTGCGGGTCGCGGGCCACCAAGAACAACGCCTTCGAACCGTAGTGGGCCGGCAACGATCCAAGATCCTCATACTCAGGCAGTTCCCTCTCGGTTAGAGGCGCCTCGGTCAGGCTCGCCTCGTACTTGTGAACGTCCTCGGAAGGCTTGCCCTGGACCACCGGCTCCTTGGATAGTTGAAAGGCGGGTTTTTTTCCGCTGCCGGATTCTGGTGTGTTTCCTGATTCGATGTTGCCCATAGACCGTTATCGTATTAAATGCTCGTTTGCGGTGTCCCGAACCGATGCGGAAGCTTAGATTTCACCCCCCATCCTTAGCAACCGGAATCTTTCCAAATCAGGGTAAGCCTTACAAATTTGAGGCAAGAGTTGCCTTGTTTATGACTTATTCGTAACCTTTTTGCACACATGTTGACCAAACGCGTTATCCCGTGTCTCGATGTTCACGACGGCAAAGTCACCCGTGGCGTGCAGTTCGGAAAGGCCGAAGCCGGCGAACTGCGCAACGTCGGCGACCCCGTCGAGCTTGCGCTCCGCTACAATGAACAAGGGGCCGACGAGATGGTGTTTTTCGACATAACTGCCAGCGCGCACGGTCGGGCCTCGATGATTGACGTGATCGAACGTGCCGCGGATCAATGCTTTATGCCGCTCACCGTCGGCGGCGGCATCCGGGTGGTGGACGACATGAGCCTTATGCTCAAAGCCGGGGCGGACAAGATCAGCATCAACTCCTCGGCGCTTGCCACCCCGGAATTGATCACCGCCGGGGCGGAGCGATTTGGCAGCCAGTGCATCGTGGTGTCGATCGACGCCAAGCGGGTGGCCCCGGATCGTTGGGAGGTTTTTTCCCATGGCGGACGCAAGCCCACGGGGCTGGATGCCGTTGCCTGGGCCATGAAAGCCGTGGCGCTCGGCGCCGGGGAGATCGTGCTGAACTCGATCGACGCCGACGGAACGAAAGCGGGCTACGACATCGAGATCACCCGTCGCATCAGTGAAAATGTGAACGTCCCGGTGGTGGCCAGCGGGGGTGCGGGGAAGCTCGAGCACCTAGCGGAAGTTCTTGCCGCCGGGAAGGCGGATGCCGTGCTTGCCGCCAGCATTTTCCACTTTGGCCAATACACGGTCGCCGAAGTGAAGCGCTATCTGGCAGGCCAAGGGGTGCCGGTGCGCTTGGTTTAGGCGGCGGAAAGGAGGGTGGGCGTCCCGCCAATAGCGTTCGGCATGAAAATTGCCCATTATGAAATGCGACTTTCAGCGCCAACGGCGCGGCCCCATACCAGCCTGGGGCATCGCCCCAGGTTTTCGATTTAGAAAAACCAGGGCTGAAGGCCCGAACCATCGCATCAGCGCACGGGAATAGTGCGGGCCTTCAGCCCTGGTTCGCCTTCCCAATTTTCCTGGGGCGATGACCCAGGCTGGCATGGGACGGACCTTTGGTCCTACGCAAAAACCAAGATCGCGACGCTCCGGTGAGAAAATTTAGCTGATGGGATTATCTGACATTTTTTGAGGGTTTTCTCCAATCCCGGTGTCTTAGCTGTGCGTGGGAATCCATTCCACCGCAGCAATTCAAAAATAATCAATATGATGCCAAAGACCCTTCTCTCTCTGGCGGCGGCCCTCAGCTTCGTCGCATTGCCGACCCTCGCCGATGACAAATGTTGTCCGCCGAAAGACGCGACCGCCGCGGCGGGAGTCAAAGCGCAAAAATATACCTGCGAGATGCATCCCGAGGTCGTGGCCGACAAACCCGGGAATTGCCCAAAGTGTGGGATGCGGCTTGAGCCGGTAAAAGCGACGCCGAAGAAATAGAGCTGCCGAGAAGTATCGCGTTCTCGACGCCTTCCCTGCATAATCCAACCCCGACACGGCCAACAAAGGACGATTATTGAATCGATGAGACGCTCCCTGTTCCTTGCACTGGTGACTTTTACGCTTGGCCTCACGGCATCTGCGGAGGTGACGCTGTCTCGTGAAGAAGTGCTGCGGCTGGCGCTGAATCAAAATCCGAACGTCAAAGCAGCCCGGGCACGGTGGTCGATGATGAAGGAGCGCGTGCCACAGGCCAGGGCTTGGGAGGATCTGATGGCGGGCGTCGATTTCCAGCGCATGGGGACCACCAGCCTGACGAACGTCAACGATGCCGAGTGGATGATCTCCCAGGTCGTGCCCGTTTCCGGCAAAAACCGGAGCAGGGAAAGAGCGGCGGCGGCCGAAGCGCTCGGGGCATATCAAGAACTGCGCCGAGCGCAGCTTGACGTGGCAAACCGAGCCCAGACGGCTTATATTCGGCTGGCGGGCGCTTATGGGCAGTTGGAAATCAATCGGCGCAATCAGGAGTTGCTAAAACAGTTCACGAATATCAGTCGCGGGAAATACGAGGTGGGAACGGCCACTCAATCGGATGTCTTGCTGTCCGAAACCGAGGAGGGACGGCTTTCGGAGAGCAAAGCGATGTTCGAGCGGGATGTCTCCGATCAGCAGAGCCAGCTTAATGTGCTTTTGAATCGACCGGCAAAGAGTCCGCTGGCACGGCCCGAACCGCTCACCTTCCAGCCGCCCACGCTCGGTGCAGACAAGGCGGAAGCGCTGGCTGCCGCGCACCGGCCCGAGGTGCTCCTGGCCTCCAGGAAAGTCGAAGCCGAGAAGGCCCGCCTCGAACTCGCGCACCGGCAGTGGATTCCCGACCCGCAGCTCCGGGTCGCCGCCCGCCAGTTTTCGCCCACGAGCGGAATCCGCGAATACGATACCGGCATCTTTTTCAGTGTCCCGTGGGCGAACCGGACCAAATACAAGGCGGCCGTTGCCGAAGCGGCGGACAGCTTGGAGAATGCCGTTTACCTGACCGCAGCAGCGCGCATCGAAGCCTCGGGGCTGGTCCGCGATCAGCTCAAAAAGATCGAAACCTTTGCCACCAATTACCGCCTGTTTCATGAGCGGATCGCACGAACAGCCAGCATGGCTGTCGAGTCCACGCGCGCAGGATATGAAACCGACAAAAACAGCTTTCTCGAATTGATCACCGCGCAACGAAATCTTCAGGATGTCGAGTCCGCCGCGCTCAATCAACTCATCGAGCACCAGGTGGCCGTGGCCGAGTTGGAGTCGGTGGTCGGCGCCTCGCGGTTCGTGAGTGAGGGGAAGGAGACGGTCTCAAAATGAAGCACACCAGTGCCATCTCTCAAGAATGGACGGCATGGACAGCCATGGACGACATGGACGAAGAGGAAAGTCCATTTCGTCCACTTCGTCAACTTCGTCCACTTCGTCCACTTCGTCCACCATCCAAAATGAAACAGCTCACCCGCATCCTGTTCCTCCTCTTCGCAGCCTGCATCGCCTCTTGTTCCAAGCAGGACTCCCAGGCTGTGACCAAGACGCTGTACACCTGCGGGATGCACCCACAGGTGATCCAGGATCATCCCGGCAATTGCCCGATCTGCGAAATGAAGCTGACGCCAATCCGCAACGCGGCGGTTGCAAAGCCGGCTGCAGAGACAGCCACGCCAGCCTCCGGGGAGCGCAAGATCAAGTATTACAAATCGACCATGATGCCGGGCGAGATCAGCCAGAGCCCCGGCAAGGACAGCATGGGAATGGATATGGTGCCGGTCTATGAAGAAGCGGGCGGGGCGGCGACTCCAGGCGCGACGGAGTCCTCCGTCATCTCCATCGATCCGGTCACGATTCAAAACATGGGCATTCGCACCGGGGAAGTCACTCGCGGCCCACTGCGCAGGAGCATCCAGACTGTGGGGATCGTCGATTACAATGAGACGGCTCTGACGGATGTCACCGTGCGGTTCAAGGGCTGGCTCGAAAAGCTCTACGTCGATTCCACCGGCCAGGAGGTCAAAAAGGGCGACCCGTTGTTTGAGATCTATTCGCCGGACCTGGTTTCGGCTCAGAATGAATACCTGATCGCGGTGGGCGGGGGCGCGAGTTCCGCAAATTTGAAAGCCAGCGCGGTGCGGAGACTCCGAAACTTTGACATTTCAGACGATCAAATCGCCGAACTGGAACGCACCCGGGAAATCAAGAAGACGCTCCGCGTGAACGCACCGCGAACCGGAATCGTGGTGGAAAAAATGGCTGTGGAAGGCCAGATGGTGGATGCGGGGATGAAGCTCTATCGGCTGGCGGACCTCTCGCTGGTCTGGGTGCAGTCCCAAGTCTATGAACAGGATCTCGGGATGGTGAAGCTCGGGCAAGAGGCGGAGGTGCGCCTAACGTATCTGCCGGATCGACTGTTTCGCGGACGCGTGACTTATGTCTATCCCACCGTCGATGAAAAAACGCGAACCGCGCGAGTGCGGATGGAGTTCCACAATCCCGGCCTCTTCTTGAAGCCGGGGATGTTCGCCAAGGTGGAACTCAAGTCGGAGTTGGACCAATCGGCGCTCCTGGTTCCCGACTCGGCCGTCTTGCGCAGCGGCGAAAAGAACACCGTGTTTGTCGCCCTCGATGGCGGGAAATTTGAACCGCGAACGCTGGTGCTCGGGCCGCGAGGCGAAGGGAACTATTACCAGGTTTTAAGCGGCCTCAAGGAAGGCGAGCGCGTCGTGATGTCGGGCCAGTTCATGCTCGATTCCGAAAGCCAGCTTAAGGAAGCGATCCAGAAGATGATCGAACCCGGCAAGGCGCAGGGTGGGGGCGAACCGTCCGCGACTCCGGAACCTGGCGTGGATGAGCATGCGGCGCACGGGGCGGTTACCCCGTCTTCGTGGCAGCCTGGTCCTGAGACTGAGCCGCGCCATTACGTCTGCCCCATGGCGGAACATAGCAGCATTCAGTATGATCACTCGGGCAAATGCCCGATCTGCGGCATGACCATGATCCCGGCGGAGCCGCTCGCGCCGAGGGCGTCGCCGGCAGCACCAACGACGAAGATGGAACGTTAAACCACCCTCCCCATGCTCCGCGCCATTTTCTCCTCGGTCCCAAGCTCCAGCTTCCCATCCTCCCTCGTTACCAAGCTGTGCTTGGTAATGCCACATCTTCGAAGCTGTGCTTCGCAGCCCTTCGCCACGTCAAAGACCTCCCGAAGAACACACCGCTCCGGGCGCAGGGCGGCACAGACGCCTTACGCGAACGACGCCGGCGAAGCCAAGCTTCGAAGATGGGTGCGTTACCAAGTGAAACTTGGTAACGAGAGCGGAAGGGAAGCGGCTGGAAGCCGCTTCTACTACGGAGCATCCGGTCACATCGCGACAAGCGCTTCCGCCACCGATTACCTTCTCACTTAGATTTCCATGCTCCGCGCCATCATCGATTTCTCGCTCAAGAACAAATTCATCGTCCTGCTCGGGGCGCTGATGCTGGTTCTGGGCGGGCTCTACGCCCTGCGCAACATCCCGCTCGATGCGATCCCCGACCTCTCGGACACGCAGGTCATCATCTACACCGAATGGCCGGGGCAGGCACCGCAGATCGTCCAGGACCAGATCACGTATCCGATCACCACGAAGATGCTCTCGGTGCCGCATGCCAAGGTGGTTCGCGGCTACTCGTTCTACGGCTTCTCGTTTACCTATGTCATCTTCGAGGACGGCACCGATCCCTATTGGGCGCGCAGCCGGGTCCTGGAATATCTCAGTTCGCTCTCGGCGCGATTGCCGAAGAACGTGACTCCCACGCTCGGCCCCGATGCGACGGGCGTCGGCTGGGCGTTCATGTATTCCATCAATTCCAAGGAGCGCAACCTGGCTGAATTGCGGTCGATGCAGGACTGGTATTTGAAATATCAGCTCACCTCGGTGGAAGGGGTCTCCGAAGTCGCGTCCATCGGCGGCTACGTGAAGCAATACCAGGTCACGGTCGATCCCACCAAGCTGCGCGCCTATAATCTGGCGATCTCCGACGTCAGCCGCGCCATCGAACGCAACAACGGGGAGGTGGGCGGCCGCTCCATCGAGATGGCTGAAAAGGAGTTCATCCTGCGGGTGCGCGGCTACATAGAGAAGATCGAGGACATGCAGAAGATCGGCGTGGGAGTGGGGGCGAACGGGGTTCCCATTTTGCTGCGAGACGTGGCCAACATTCAGTTTGGACCCGACATGCGGCGCGGCATCGCGGAGCTAAACGGCGAGGGCGAAACTGTCGGCGGCATCGTGGTCGTGCGCTATGGCGCGAACGCACGGGAAGTCATTAACGCAGTCAAGAAGCGGCTGGATGAGGCAATGAAAGGACTCCCCGCCGATGTCACTTCCTCGGTCGCCTATGACCGGACCGCGCTGATCGATCGAGCCGTGAAGACGCTTGAGGAAAAGCTGATCGAGGAAAGCCTCGTCGTGGCCCTGGTTTGCATCCTCTTCCTGCTGCACTTCCGGAGTGCGCTGGTGGCGATCCTCATTCTGCCGATGGCGGTGCTCACTTCGTTCATCGTGATGTATTCGCAGGGGATCAGCTCGAATATCATGTCGCTGGGCGGCATCGCCATTGCCATCGGCGCGATGGTCGATGCGGTGATCATCATGATCGAGAACGCCCACAAGCACCTCGAGCATGATCGCGGAAACAAACCGCACTGGGAGATCATCCGCGATGCCAGCGTGGAAGTCGGCCCGACGCTCTTTTATTCGTTGCTGGTCATCACGGTGTCGTTCGTGCCGGTCTTCGCGCTCCAGGCGCAAGAGGGGCGAATGTTCAAGCCGCTGGCGTTCACGAAGACCTATTCGATGGCCGCCGCCGCCCTGCTTTCCATCACCGTGGCTCCCATTTTGATGGGCTATTTCATCCGGGGGAAAATGATCCCGGAAGAGAAGAACCCGATCAACCGGCTCTTGATTTGGCTCTATCACCCCGTCATCGATTGGGTCATTCGCTGGCGCTGGATCGTCATAACCGGAGCGGTGTTGATGGTGGCGTGGGTGTTCTTTCCGTGGAATCGGCTGGTGGTGAATCGGCTCCCGGAAGGGCGTGTAAGGGAGCTGGCTGAATCGGCGGGGAAAGCGTTCCCGTTCCAGAATCTGGGCTCCGAGTTCATGCCTCCGCTGTATGAGGGCGATCTGCTTTACATGCCGACGACGTTCCCCGGCATCTCGCCGACAAAGGCCCGGGAAGTTCTCCAGCATACCGACAAGATCATCAAGAGCTTCCCGGAAGTGCATCACGTTTTTGGCAAGATTGGACGCGCGGAAACCGCCACCGATCCCGCGCCGTTCGACATGGTCGAGACGACCATCATGCTCAAGGACGAGAAGGAGTGGCCGGCTGTGGACATCAAGGACGCCGGCGGAAAGGTCATCGCGCATCGCGCCCGGACCCCCGACGAACTCTCGGACGCGATGAACGCCGCCATCCAGATTCCCGGACTGAACAACGCCTGGACCATGCCGATCAAGACCCGCATCGACATGCTGGCGACCGGCATCAAGACGCCGGTGGGAATCAAGGTCGCAGGGGCGCATCTGCCGGAGTTGGAGCGGATCGCCGAACAGATCGAATCGATCGTCCGCAAGGTGCCGGGAACCTCGAGTGTCTTTGCCGAGCGCGTGATGGGCGGCAATTACATCGAATTCAACATCAACCGCGACGAGATCGCGCGCTATGGCCTTTCGATCGCCGACGTGCAGGACGTGTTGGAAGTTGAGCTCGGCGGGATGCCGCTCACGACGACCGTGGAGGGCTTGGAACGCTACACGGTGAACCTCCGGTATGACCGCGATTACCGCGAGAACCTCGAAGCGCTCCGGGAGATCATCGTTCCGACGATGCAGGGCGCGCAGATTCCGCTGGGGCAGCTCGCCAACATCAAAGTGGTGCGCGCGCCCATGGGCATCAAGAGCGAGGCGGCGGTTCCGAATGCCTGGATTTATGTGGACGTGAAGAACATCGACATCGGCACCTATGTCCAGATGGCGCAGCGGGCCGTGCAGGAAGCGATCGCAGACGGTTCGCTCAAACTCCCCAGCGGCTACAACATTTTCTGGAGTGGCCAGTATGAATACATGCTCCGGGCCAAACAGCGCCTGCTCATCGTGATCCCGATCACGCTGCTGCTCATCGTGCTGATCATTTACCTGAACACGAAATCCGCCGTGAAGACAGCGATCGTGCTCCTGGCGGTGCCGTTCTCGCTCGTGGGGGCGTTCACGATGATTTACCTGTTCGGCTACAACCTGAGCGTTGCGGTGTGGATCGGGTTGATAGCCCTGGCCGGATTGGACGCTGAAACCGGCGTGGTGATGCTCCTCTACCTGGATCTTGCCTACGACGACTGGCTGAAATCGGGGCGGCTCCAAACGCCTGCGGATTTGCGGGATGCCATCTACCACGGCGCCGTCAAGCGGGTCCGCCCCAAAGCGATGACCGCGGCGGTGATCGTCGCCGGCCTGCTCCCGATCCTCTGGAGCCACGGCGCCGGGGCAGATGTGATGAAGCGGATTGCCACCCCGATGATCGGCGGCGTCATCACCTCGACGGTAATGGAGTTGATCGTTTACCCCGCCATCTTCTATATTTGGCGCGCGCGCAAGCTCGGGCGCCGCGAACCGGAGTCGCCGGTGGAGTTGCCAGCGCTGGCGTAGGTTCGCTGGAAATTTGCAATATGCCAAACTTGCACACAGAATTCCCTGATCCCCCTGAACGGTGGTGAAAAGCTCCGGATCAAGATGCGTTACAACCAATGGACCTAGAAAAAGCAATTGGATTTCGCGCCAAGGACGCAAAGGTCCCCAAGACAGAGCTTTACGAAGTGGGCGAAACATTAAACCCGAACTCCGAAGCCTTCTCTGAAAACAACACACAATTTGGTGCAGGGTCCGGCGTTTTTGTAGCCGCCCCGCTCAGTCGGGGCGGCGATGTGGACCTGAGCCTCTTGCCTCTTGTTTGCGCTCGACGCGCCACCCCGGCGGCGACAGAGCGCCGCAGCCACAGCAAACCGCAACTTCGGAGTTCGGGATGAACGAACCCGGAGAGCCGGATACGGTAAATCCGTCCGTCCGGTTCGATGAGGGGCGGGTGCGAGACGGTCATTGGCCTTTAACGCCTCTCAATCCGTCAGCCCCGCCTACTCTACTAAATCATCGGCGTCCGGGACGACAACAGATGACGAAGTCGTCCGCGTAGCGGTGCATCTCGGCCCAACTGACAAAAATTCACGCTCCTTTGGCCTTCGGAAGTGCCTCATCGCGTGTGCGTTTCGGCGTTTTTCGCCCCTCAAAAAAGACTGAAACCGGCGGAATGGCCAATTTCTTGGCAAGCGGAAAAGTTGCGAAAGAAAAACTTTTCCGCTTGCGAGAAACCACAAGATATAGTGGCATAGGCGTCCTTGCTCCCCCATCAGATGTGGTTGATATTCCCAAGCCGTTCACCGGGAATTCACCGCTTCTTGGGCGGTTGTTAACCATTTATTCACCGAACCAGCCTCGAAATCCGCCCAATCGCCGTATTGTAGAAGTAGCCGCCATGCACACATTAAAAACCGGGATGAGTCCCAGCCGTCTCAAGCTTTCAGGCAACGATCGCCTGCGCCCCTCCAAAGGGGCAAAACGTAAAAACAAAGGTCTGAAATTCGAGCGCACTTTCAGCGACCCGAACATTGCGCCTTTTGATCAAGTCGAATGGGATCAGCGCACCGCGAAGATCACCGACGACGGAGGCCAGACGATTTTCGAACAGAAGAACGTCGAGGTGCCGAAAAGTTGGTCGGAACTGGCTACCAAGATCGCCGTTTCGAAGTATTTTTATGGCGACATCGCCAATGGAACAGATCCCCACAAGGGCGGGCGGGAGAATTCGATCCGCCAACTGATACATCGGGTGACCCGGACCATCACGGATTGGGGAATTGCAGACGGATACTTTGCGGATGCGGCAACGGCGGAAGTGTTTTACGACGACCTGACCTGGATGTGCTTGAACCAGTATGGCGCCTTCAACAGCCCGGTCTGGTTTAACGTGGGGCTCTATCACCAGTATCAGATCGGCAAAGACGGCCAGAAGGGGAACTACTTCTTCAACCGGGAGACCGGCCAGGCCGAGGTTGCCAAGAGCCAATATGAGTACCCGCAGGGCAGCGCGTGCTTCATCCAGTCGGTGAAGGATACCATGGAGGACATCATGGAACTGGCGATGTCCGAGGCGATGCTCTTCAAGTACGGTTCGGGAACTGGCAGCGATCTCTCGCCTCTCCGGAGCACTCGCGAGAAACTTAGCGGCGGCGGCAAGCCGAGCGGCCCGCTTTCGTTCCTGAAGGTCTATGACCAGGTTGCCAACGTGGTCAAATCCGGCGGCAAGACCCGTCGCGCGGCCAAGATGAACACCCTCAAGGATTGGCATCCGGACGTTGAAGAGTTCATCGAGGCCAAGCAGAAGGAAGAGCGCAAGGCCTGGGCGTTGATCGAGCAGGGCTATGACGGCAATTTCAACGGCGAAGCCTATGGCTCGATCATGTATCAGAACGAAAATCTCTCGATCCGCGTCAGCGACGAGTTCATGCAGGCCGCCGTCGAAGGCCGCGAATGGTGGACGCGCCGCGTCACCGACGAGCTTCCTTGCGAAAAGAAGGACGCCCGAACGCTGCTACGCAAGATCGCCGAGGGAACGCATGTTTGCGGCGATCCCGGCATGCAGTTCGACAGCACGATCCACAAGTGGCACACTTGCAAAGGGACCGCGCGGCAGAACTCCACCAATCCGTGCTCGGAATACCTCTTCCTCGACGACACGGCGTGCAATCTCGCCTCGCTGAACTTGATGAAGTTCAAGCGCGAGGACGGCATTTTCGACGTGGAGCGCTTTAAAGCCGCTGTGCGCATCTTTATTACCGCACAGGAAATCCTGGTCGATAACGCCAGCTATCCGATCAAGCAGATCGCCGAAAACTCGCATCTTTTCCGCACGCTGGGCCTTGGCTATGCCAATCTCGGCGCGCTGATCATGAGCATGGGCCTCGGCTACGACAGCGACGGCGGTCGGGCCCTGGCGGGCGCGATCACTTCCATCATGACGGGGCATGCCTACGAGCAGAGCGCTCGGCTCTCCGCAGTCATGGGGCCGTTCGCCGGCTACAAGGATGCCCGGACGTGCAGCATCACCCAGCCGCTGGCCAAAGACAACGTGGCGCCGATGCAGGAAGTCATCGAGTTGCACCGCAGCAATGTGGCAAAAATCGAAAGCACCCAGCGTTTCGGCTATCTCAAAGCGGAAGCCCAGCGCTGCTGGGACACCGCGGCCGCCCTCGGCCAAAAGCACGGCTATCGCAATGCGCAGGTGACGGTGTTGGCGCCCACGGGCACGATCGGGTTCCTCATGGATTGCGACACCACGGGCATCGAGCCTGATATCGCCCTGGTGAAATACAAACTGCTTGCCGGCGGCGGCATGCTCAAAATCGTCAACCAGACGGTCCGTCCGGCTCTCGACACGCTCGGCTACAATCCCGCAGCCATCGACAAGATCATCGCCCACATCGACCAGTGGGACACGATCGAAAACGTGCTCGACGAGAAAACCGGCGAGGTCATTTATTCCGGCCTCAAAGAAGAGCATATTTCCGTGTTCGATTGCGCCTTCAGGCCCCACCGCGGAAATCGCAGCCTGGGTTACAAGGGGCACATCCGGATGATGGCCGCCGCGCAGCCGTTCTTGAGCGGAGCGATTTCCAAGACGGTCAACATGCCGAACGAGGCGACCGTGGACGAGATCATGACCACCTACATCGAGGGGTGGCAACTCGGGCTAAAAGCCATCGCCATCTACCGCGAAGGCTCCAAGAAGTCCGAGCCGCTCAACACGAAAAAGACCAAGGACATGGGCGGCGACCTGACGGCGATCGAGGCGGAAGTCTCCGACAAAGAGACGATGGAAGCGCGGATCATCGAACTGGAAAACGAGATCGAAGGCCTGCGGCACAAAGTCAATCAGCCCGTGCGCCTGCGGATGCCGGACACCCGGTTGTCGATGACCCACAAGTTCGACATCGCCGGGCACGAAGGCTACATCACGGTCGGCCTCTACGAGAGCGGCATGCCGGGAGAACTCTTCATCCAGATGGCGAAGGAAGGTTCAACCATTGGCGGCCTCATGGATAGCGTGGCGACGCTGACCTCCCTTTCGCTCCAATACGGAGTGCCCTTGGAGAGTCTCGTCAAAAAGTTCGCCTACCAGCGCTTCGAGCCGTCGGGCTTCACCAAAAACCCGGACATTCGCAACGCAACGTCGATCACCGATTATGTGTTCCGCTGGCTTGGCTGCCAGTTCATCAAAGGCTACAAGGAGGCGACTTCCCCGCAGAAGAGCCAGCCCGAGTTGCCGATGAAGGAACTCGAAGAGCTTGCTAAAAAAGTAATCAACCGCCCCGTGACCGACCTCGCGCGCACCGGCGAAAAGGAAGTGCTCGACGTGATCACCAACCGGGTTAATTCCGAGGGAACGCCGGCTCACAACGGGCACGTCCACGGCGACAGCCATGCGGAGCGGGTCAAAGAAGCGCTTGGAAACATGTTCATGGATGTCACCTGTTCGAACTGCGGCAGTAATAAAGTGATTCGCGCAGGCGCGTGCGGATGCTGCACCGAGTGTGGCACCAGCCAGGGGTGCTCCTAGGGAGCAGCCGCCGCGATAAAGGAAGGAATAGGGCCAACCGATTCCTTCCCAATGCGAAAACGAGCCGGGGGAAGCCCCGGCTCGTCTTTTTGGTGCGCCCGGCAGGGCGCACTCACTTGAGGGTTAACCCGAGTTCCGCAGAAGTGTTCGGCTCGTGAAATTCTTTTCAGAGAAGGGGCGGACTGGAGCAGG